>ULOC01052872.1_pt1 | contig 69810 bp, 76 predicted proteins | sample 1952181 | NCBI WGS metagenome assembly ULOC01 (sample SAMEA4835592, study PRJEB28245) | human gut metagenome | biome: gut microbiome; material: fecal sample | place: Denmark | collected 2008
ATACGGGCGGAGAACAGCAGGTGATCTTAAATGGAGAGAACGTAAACGGCGTTATCCGGAAAGAGGAAGTCGGCAACATGGCCAGCGCGACCAGTGTTTATCCAGTGGTTCGTACAAAACTGGTAGAATTGCAGAGACAGCTTGCCGCAAAGGAAAATGTGATTATGGATGGAAGAGATATCGGTACGGTTGTCCTTCCGGATGCCAATGTGAAAATTTATCTCACTGCAAGCTCGAAAGTGCGGGCAAAGCGCCGCTTTGATGAGCTGACAGCAAAAGGTGTATCCTGTGATATGGATGCGATAGAAAAAGATATTATTGAGCGCGATTACCGGGATATGCACCGGGAAACTTCCCCGTTAAAACAGGCGGATGATGCTGTCCTTTTAGACTCATCGGATCTGGATATTGACGGCGTTGTTGAAGAAATGAAAAAAATAATCAAGAAGGCGGAATAGACGAAAATGAAGCTGACGATTGCAAAAAGTGCCGGGTATTGCTTCGGCGTGAAACGGGCAGTAAATATGGTATATCAGGAAGCAGAAGAGGCAAAAGTTCCGGTATACACGTATGGACCGATCATTCACAATGAAGAAGTAGTCAGGGACCTTAAACAGCGTGGAGTTCATGTGGTCAGGGAGCTCAAAGAACTTGAGAATCTTCCAAAAGGAAAGATTATTATCCGTTCACACGGTATCAGCCGCAGAGAACATGAAGCAATGAAGGCATGCGGATTTGAAGTGCTGGATGCAACCTGTCCGTTTGTCCTGAAAATTCACCGGCTTGTGGAGAAGTACAGCAAAGAAGGGTACCGGATTGTGATTGCCGGAAACGAACATCACCCGGAAGTGGAAGGAATTCTCGGATGGGTGGAAGGACAGCCTGCCTATACGGTCACAAGTCAGGAAGATATTGAAAAATTACCGTTAAAAGAGGGAGAAAAAGTCTGTCTGGTGGCACAGACGACATTTAACTACAATAAATTTCAAGAATTAGTTGAAATTATAAAGAAAAAAGGTTATGATATAAGTGTTTTAGATACAATCTGCAATGCAACGGAGGAAAGACAGACGGAAGCGCGCAAAATTGCTGCGGAGTCGGATCTCATGATTGTCATTGGTGACAAGCATAGCTCCAATACGCAAAAATTGTATGAAATATCTAAAAAGGAATGTGCAAATACTTACTATATACAAACGAGTAAAGATATGGATTATCATCAGATACAATCCATCAATAACGTAGGTATTACCGCAGGGGCTTCAACCCCAAACAATATCATCGAGGAGGTTTCAAAGAATGTCAGAAATGAGCTTTGAACAAATGTTGGAAGAATCTTTAAAAACAATAAGAAATGGAGAAGTGGTAGAGGGTACCGTTATTGATGTTAAGCCAGATGAAATCATCCTGAATATCGGCTACAAATCAGATGGAATCATTACACGTAATGAATATACAAACGAGCCAAATGTAGACCTTACTACAGTCGTAAAAGCCGGCGATACCTTAGAAGCCAAAGTTGTAAAAGTAAACGATGGTGAGGGACAGGTTCTCCTTTCTTACAAGCGTCTCGCAGCAGAGAAGGGAAACAAGAGATTAGAGGAAGCATTCGAAAATCAGGAAATTTTAAAGGCAAAAGTCAGCCAGGTACTTACCGGTGGTGTATGTGTCAATGTAGATGAGACAAGAGTATTTATCCCGGCAAGCCTTGTATCTGACACATATGAGAAAGACTTAAGCAAGTTCAAGGATCAGGAAATCGAGTTTGTTATCACAGAGTTTGATCCTAGAAAGAGAAGAATCATTGGTAACCGCAAGACCTTATTACTTGCAAAGAAGGCAGAGCTTCAGAAAGAACTGTTTGCAAAGATCAAAGTCGGCGATGTAATCGAAGGAACTGTAAAGAATGTTACAGATTTCGGTGCATTCATCGACCTGGGCGGAGTAGACGGATTACTTCATATCTCAGAGATGTCATGGGGCAGAGTTGAGAATCCTAAGAAAGTATTTACTGTTGGACAGAAAGTTCGCGTATTTATCAAGAATATCACAGATACCAAGATTGCACTCAGCATGAAGTTTGAGGATGAGAATCCTTGGAATGGTGCTGCAGAGAAGTATGCTGTTGGCAACGTGGTAAAAGGAAAAGTTGCACGTATGACAGATTTTGGTGCATTCGTAGAGCTTGCTCCTGGAGTAGATGCATTACTTCATGTATCACAGATTTCCCAGGAACACGTAGAGAAGCCTTCTGACGTATTAAAGATTGGTCAGGAAGTTGAAGCAAAGATCGTAGACTTCAACGAAGAAGAAAAGAAGATCAGCTTGAGCATTAAGGCTCTTGCAGCTCCGGCTGAAGATGCTGAGACAGAGGAATAATTCACTGTAAATTTTCATAGGTAAGAAGTTGCCTTCGGGCAGCTTCTTATTGTTTATAGGGGGTAAAAGTCTATGTTTGACAATTATGAAAAATTCAAAAAAGACGTCTATGCTCTGACAAAAATCGATCTGAATTATTACAAAGAAAAACAGATGCGCAGACGAATTGATACGATTGCGACAAAGCATGGCTGCAGCAATTATGATGAGTATATCCATGTGCTGAAGACAGACAAGGACAAATTTGAGGCATTTGTCAATTTTCTTACAATCAATGTCTCTGAGTTTTACCGTAATCCGGATCAGTGGAAGCTGATGGATGAGAATGTTATTCCGAAACTTATCAAACAGCATGGAAAAAATCTGCATGTGTGGAGTGCAGCCTGTTCGACAGGAGATGAACCGTATTCTCTTGTCATGGCATTATCCAAACATATTCCGCTTTCCAACATTCATATTACGGCAACCGATCTGGACAAGCAGGTTCTTCAGAAAGCGCAGGTTGGTCTGTACAATGAAAAGAGCATTGCAAATGTGCCGCCGGAATTTAAACGCAAGTATTTTAAACAGATCGGAAAATCATTTCAGATTTCGGATGAAATCAAGCGCTGCGTGACGTTTAAAGAACACAATCTGTTAAAAGATCCGTATCCAAGGGATTTTGATATGATTCTCTGTAGAAATGTGGTTATCTATTTTACAGATGATGCAAAAGACATGATTTATAAGAACTTCCATCAGTCGCTGAAGAGTCATGGTGTTTTGTTTATCGGAAGTACAGAACAGATTACCAATTATAAAGAACTTGGATTTGACAGACTCAGCAGTTTTTATTTTGAAAAGAATGTTTAAACCAATAAAAATGCATGTTTTTATGCCTAAAACATAAGAACATGCATTTTTGCAGTCTTAAATTATTATTTTTTTCCCATCATATTTTTTAAGATGTGATCAATATAGCGGTGCAACATGATATCAGAGGTACAAAAATCATCCGTCATCTCAAAATAACTGATTTTATCCTTATACTCTTTACGGAACTCCGGTTGCATAACATTGTTGTATTGCGGAAGAAATTTGCCGGATTTGCGCGTATAACAGTTACTTGCTTTGGCATTTTCCCGGTATTCTTTGTCTACAAATGAGGCAACACTTTTGTGTATTGCCATATCTTCTTTTTTCAGATAATAGTAATCCCTGTAATTGGAATAAAAATAATGCAGTTCACCTTCGTAGACCGGAATACGAAGAGAAGTGCGGTTTTTTCCGATCATCAGATAAAAACAATCCTGTTTACAGGAAAGCTGGCGCGGAACGGGATAGTTGTTTTGCATGGTGATGATCCATTCCTCCCCTTCGGTTCCGTCATATGCGTGGTAATGGTCGATCCGGTGGGAGAGGATGGTGTACTGACCGTTTAATACTTCCAGATAAGATAAAACAGAGAGCAGATCAATCATGTGCAGAACATCTTCGTAATTATGAATACGAAGAAGATGCATCGTTTCTTCTGTCGGATGTTTCACATGCGTGAAATATACATGGATCAGATCCCCTCCCGTCTTTTCGTCTTCTCTTTTAAGACCCAGAAAGGATTCTATGGTTTTTTGCTTATAGTTTTCCAGTTTCAATAAAAATTTGATCGAAGAAACCGATTTAAATATATCCAGGTATTCAAAATCCCGAAAATGTTCCGGAATCTTATAATGGTCTGCTTTTGCCTTCAGGTAAGGAATGTCGAATCCCACACCGTTAAACGTAATGATGGTGGTATATGGTGACAGCATCTGAAAAAATGTGGCGAGGATTTCAGCTTCTTCTTCCGGTTTTTCAGCAAAAAATTGGTCAATACAGATCCGGTTGCTTTTGCGTCTGGCACATCCAATCATATAGAGTGTGGAATTTGCAGGTGAAAACCCGGTAGTTTCTATGTCAAAAAATATAGAGTGTTCATCAAAAAGCTGGTCGGTGAGAGCGTCCTGACAGAGATCGGGGATTTCTTCATGAAACGTTTTCATAAATTCTCCTTTATATAACGTTTGGATTTTGTCTGTGTGTCTGGATTATACCATAAATCTCATTTTTCGTCATGTTTCTTTGTATTAAAAAGAATACAAAATATTCAGAAAAAATTAAAAATTTTACTACATACATGGTTAAAAAGTGCTATAATTTAATGTGAATTATGTTATAAACTATATGGTTTAGACAAAAAAATAAGGAAAGAGGGCACAAGGATGGGTTTGAAAACATTTATAGGCGGCGTACATCCCTATGAAGGCAAAGAACTTGCCAAGGATGCGCCAATCAAAGAAGTTCTACCCAAAGGAGAACTGGTTTTTCCATTGTCACAGCATATTGGTGCACCAGCCACTCCAATTGTCGCTGTAGGGGATAGCGTAAAGAAAGGGCAGAAGATTGCAGAAGCCGGCGGCTTTGTATCTTCTCCGATTTATTCTTCGGTATCCGGTACAGTGAAGAAAATTGAACCACGGCGTGTGGCAGTCGGTGATATGGTGAATTCCATTGTAATCGAGAGTGACGATCAGTTTACGGAGTGTGAGTATTCACCGGTGGATGATGTGACATCCTTATCCAGGGAGAAAATCATTGATCGAATTAAGGAGGCCGGTGTGGTTGGTATGGGAGGCGCAGGTTTCCCGACACATGTAAAACTGTCTCCGAAAGAGCCGGAAAAAATCGAGTATATTATTGCAAACTGCGCAGAATGCGAGCCATATCTGACTGCAGATTACCGCAGAATGATCGAAAATCCGGAAGATCTGGTTGCAGGTATGAAGATCATACTGCAGCTGTTTGACCATGCAAAAGGTGTGTTTGGCGTCGAAAATAACAAACCGGATGCAATTGCAAAACTGAAGGAACTGATTAAGGATGAGCCCCGGATGGAGGTCTGTGAATTGCTGACAAAGTATCCGCAGGGAGGAGAGCGTCAGCTGATCTACGCAGTGACCGGACGCGAAATCAATTCCAAAATGCTTCCTGCAGATGCAGGCTGTATCGTGGACAACGTAGAAACCATGATTGCAATCAAGCATGCAGTAAAAGATGGAGTTCCTGTGATGAAGCGAATTGCTACAATCACCGGAGACGCAATTACCACCCCGTCAAACTTTTTGTACAGTATGGGTACACCATACGAGCAGCTGGTGGAAGCTGCCGGAGGATTTAAAGTACAGCCACAGAAGCTGGTATCCGGCGGTCCTATGATGGGATTTGCCATTTTTGGACTGGATGTTCCTACCACAAAGACGACTTCTTCTCTGTTATGTCTAGGAAAAGATGAGGTGGCAGAGTTTGAACCGCTCGCATGCATCAGCTGTGGCCGGTGTGTGGAAGCGTGTCCGGAAAAACTGATTCCAAGCAGGCTTGCAAAGTTCAGTGAGCACGGACAAAAGGATGAGTTTGAACGCTGGCATGGATTAGAGTGCATCGAGTGCGGAAGCTGCAGTTATGTATGTCCTTCCCGCAGACAGGTGGCACAGTCCGTCAAGACAATGAAGAAACTCGTATTAGCAGATAAGAGAAAGAAAAAATAAGAGAAAGAGGTGGATTGTTGTGAGTGAGAAATATCAGGTTTCGTCTTCACCACATGTGCGTGCCAAGGACTCCACAAGCAGAGTTATGCTGTATGTGATCATCGCGTTGCTGCCGGCAACCCTGTTTGGTATCTGGAATTTTGGAATGCATGCATTACTTTTGATTTTAGTTACCATCGCAAGCTGTCTGGCTTCCGAATGGATTTTTGATAAGATCGTACATAAAAAAAACAGCCTGCCGGATCTGAGTGCGGTTGTCACCGGACTTCTTCTGGCACTGAACCTGCCGGCAGGACTTCCATGGTGGGAGGCTGTGATTGGCAGTGTATTTGCCATTGTCATTGTAAAGATGATGTTTGGCGGACTGGGACAAAACTTCATGAACCCGGCACTGGGTGGAAGATGTTTTCTTCTGATTGCTTTTGCCGCAGACATGACAAATTTCAAGAGTTCTAAGTTTGAGGCATATTCCGGGGCAACACCGCTTGCCATGATCAGAAATGAAGGACTTTCTTCCGTCAATGTCATGGATATGCTGACAGGAAAGATTCCGGGAACCATCGGTGAGACATCCGTGATCGCAATCCTGATTGGTGCGATTATCCTGATTCTTCTGGGCGTTATCACATTACGGATTCCGGCTGCTTACCTGATTACATTTGCGGTATTTATGCTGATCTTTGGCAAGGAACCGATGAATGCCAATTATCTGGTTGCAGAACTGTGCGGTGGTGGTCTGATGCTTGGTGCATTCTTTATGGCAACCGATTATGTGACTTCACCGATTACACCGGCCGGTCAGATTATTTACGGTATCTGCTGTGGTCTGTTAACCGGTATTTTCCGCTGTTTCGGAGCAAATGCAGAGGGTGTTTCTTTTGCAATCATCCTGAGCAATATTTTAGTACCGATTATTGAGAAGTTTACAATTCCGAGAGCTTTTGGACTGGCAAAGGAGGCAAAGAAGAATGAATAAACAGATTATACATGACGCTTTGGTTTTGACAGCCTTTACCCTTGTGATCGGCGTGATTTTAGGAGCGGTATATGGAATTACAAAGGCTCCGATTGACAAAGCCAACGAGCAGACCAAAAAAGAAGCGTATCAGGCAGTGTTTGCGGATGCCTCTGGGTTCAACCAGCAGGAGTACGATGCGGATGCCGCAGACAAAATGGTTGCAGATGCAGGATATGACGATACGATTGACGATGTCGAGCAGGCCGTAGATAAAGATGGCAATGCGCTGGGATATGTCATTACCGTTACCGCAAAAGACGGAAGTCAGGGAAGTATTACATTTTCCGTTGGTATCAAAAATGATGGAACCGTCAACGGATATTCGATTACCGATATTTCCGAGACACCGGGACTTGGTATGAAAGCAGAAGAGGAAGATTTCTACAGCCAGTTTGAAAACAAAACGGTAGACAAGTTTACGGTTGTAAAACAAAAACCGGCATCGGATGATCAGATTGAGGCAATTACCGGATCTACCATTACTTCAAAGGCAATGGCAAATGGCTGTAATGCAGCCATCTATTACTTCCAGAATGCGTTAGGAGGTGCTCAGTAATGAACAAGTATGTAGAACGTTTGTACAATGGTGTGATCAAAGAGAATCCTACCTTTGTCCTGATGCTTGGTATGTGTCCGACACTTGCGGTTACATCTTCAGCGATCAACGGACTTGGTATGGGACTCTCTACCCTTGTGGTACTGGTATTTTCCAACCTTTTGATTTCACTGTTCCGTAAGGTGATTCCAAACGGCGTGCGTATGCCGGCCTATATCGTGATTGTTGCATCACTTGTTACGGTCGTACAGTTTCTGATGCAGGCATATCTTCCGAGCCTTTCTAAGGCACTTGGTGTGTATATTCCGCTGATCGTTGTAAACTGTATCATTCTTGGCCGTGCAGAAAGCTATGCATCCAAGAATGGACCAATCGAATCTATTTTTGATGGAATTGGTATGGGACTTGGATTTACCATGGGTCTGACCATCATCGGACTGATCCGTGAGATCCTTGGTGCCGGAACCTTTTTCGGACTTCCGTTCCTTTCCGCAATCAAAGGATTTACTCCGATCACGATTTTCATCATGGCACCGGGAGCATTCCTTGTATTGGCATTCCTTGTAGCCGGAATGAATATTATCCGTAAAAAGATGGAAGCAAAGGGCAAACCGCTTGCAGAGCCGGCAGGATGTTTATCCGGAGACTGTGCACACTGTGGTCAGTCCGCACTTTGTACAGGAAAGAGTGCAGGAGCTTCTGATCAGGAACAGGCATAAGGAGGGAGAGAGACGATGAGTACATTAGCTGAACTGGTTTTGATCGCGGTAGGTTCTGCGATCGTAAACAACGTAGTATTGAGTCAGTTCCTTGGTATCTGTCCGTTCCTTGGTGTATCCAAGAAAACAGAGACAGCTGCTGGTATGGGAGGCGCCGTAATTTTCGTTATTACGATCTCTTCTTTCATTACCGGACTGATCTATAAATTTATTCTGGCCAATCCGTTTCTCGTGAAAAAGGGAATTGATCTGACCTATTTAAAGACCATTGTATTTATTCTGGTTATTGCAGCACTGGTACAGTTTGTAGAAATGTTTTTAAAGAAGAGCATGCCATCACTGTATCAGTCACTGGGTGTTTACCTGCCGCTGATTACCACAAACTGTGCGGTACTTGGTGTAGCCTTAAACTGTGTTACTTATGATTACAATCTCTTAGAGGGTGTTGTTTACGGATTTTCCACAGCATTTGGTTTCTTTATCGCAATCGTATTGATGGCGGGAATCCGTGAAAAAATTGAGTACAATGATATCCCGAAGACATTTAGGGGTACAGCGATTGTTCTGATCACTGCCTGCCTGATGTCCATTGCCTTTATGGGATTCTCAGGAATGATTTAGGAGGGAAAAGACGTATGATAACTGGAATTATTGTCGCAGCTGTTGTTGTCGGCTGCGTAGGAATTATTCTTGGATTTTTCCTTGGAATCGCCGGAGAAAAGTTCAAGGTAGAGACTGATCCGAGAGAGGATGCGATCTTAGAAGTTCTCCCGGGAAATAACTGTGGTGGCTGTGGATATGCCGGATGTTCCGGACTTGCTGCGGCAATCGCAAAGGGAGAGGCACCGGTCAATCAGTGTCCGGTCGGTGGAGAGCCGGTTGCCGCAAAGGTTGGCGAGATTATGGGTGTTTCTGCCGGGGCTTCGGTAAAAAAAGTCGCTTTTGTCAAGTGTGCCGGAACCTGTGAGAAAGCAAAACAGGATTACGAGTATACCGGAGTGGAAGATTGTGCGGCAATGGCATTTGTTCCAAATGGCGGACCAAAGTCCTGCAATTATGGATGTCTGGGATTTGGAAATTGTGTGAAAGCATGTCCGTTTGATGCGATCCATGTCGTAGATGGTATTGCAAAAGTCGATCCGAAGGTCTGCAAGGCCTGCGGAAAATGTGTGGCTGCATGTCCGAAGCATCTGATTGAACTTGTACCATATGAGGCAATGCACCTCGTACAGTGCAGTTCCAAAGACAAGGGCAAGGATGTCATGAGTGCATGTTCCGTTGGATGTATCGGCTGTCATCTCTGTGAGAAGAACTGTCCGTCCGATGCGATTCATGTGGTAGACAACATTGCATACATCGATCAGGAAAAATGTACAGGCTGCGGAATCTGTGCAGAAAAGTGTCCGAAAAAGATTATTTTATAACAAGAAATAACCCCATGCAGGGTCAGCCTGCATGGGGTATTTTTATGCAGAGTTTTTCAGAACACGAAAATCAGGAGGCATGAAACTGTATGGAATCATCCCGGTTGATTCCGGAACTGCATGTAATTGTTCCGTCATCGGAGACAAAGATGGCTTCCACGCCATCGGTCTGTTCCACCAGCTGCATTCCCTTTTTTAATCCGAGGGAAAAACAGGTTGTGCTGAGTGCATCCCCGTCCATGGAGATGTCACTGATGATGGTTACCTGATAGAGATGGTTCTCGACCGGATATCCGGTCGAGGTGTCTAAAATATGGTGATACAGTTTGCCGTTGACCCGGTAATAGCGCTCATAAATACCGGAAGAAACAACCGAAGCATCGGATACGTTTAAGGTGCCAAGTGACGTACCGGTTTCGGAAAATGGTTTCTGGATACCAATGGTATAGGAAGAGTGATCTGCCTTTTTCCCAAGAGTCAGGACATTTCCCCCAAGGCTGATCACGCCGGAGGTGATTCCTTTTTTGTTCAGGAAACTTCGCATTTCATCCGCAATGAAACCTTTCGCAATTCCGCCAAGGTCAATTTTGGCCTGCGGATCTTTCAACCGCACCTGATTTCCTTTGATCTCAATATTTTTATAGTTGACATGTGCCAGTGCCGCTTCAATTTGTTCCGGGGAAGGGACAACCGAAGCATCGACTTCGTTCTCATCGGATTTTGCGGTTTCTGCAATCTCTGAAAAATTCCACAGATCCGAGAGGGTACCGATGGTAATATCAAATGTTCCATCACTGATTTTTCCATACCGGATACCATCTTTGATCAGGGAGAGGGTATCGCTGCTGACTGTCACAAACTGGCCGTTTGCCTCGTTAATCTTTGAAACTTCACTGTCTGTGATGGTGTTTGAAAGTTTCTTTTCGTAGTTTCCTGCCAGGGAAAAGCAATCATCCAATATCTTTTCATCACGGGTTCCATAGAGGGTAACCGTGATCATCGTATCAAAATAAAATCCCGTTTTGGATATTTTCCCGGAATTGGCAGAGCAGCCACAAAAAAGTGATGCAATAAGGCAAAGAAGCGTTGTGGGCAACAGAATGTATCTGATGTATTTTTGTTGTTTCATAAAAATCCTCTCCGTAAAATTTTATACAGATTAATATACTCCATTTTATGGCAGGCGGCAAGCTTTGTTGTTTTTTTTCGGAAGATATGGTAAAGTATTTAAAGGTATGCATAAGTAAAGAAAATCGAGGAATAAAGTACAATGGACAGTAAACTGAATTATAAACGTATCGTGATCAAAATCGGTTCTTCCTCTCTGACGCACGCAGAGACCGGTCGTTTAAATCTTGCCAAAATGGAACACCTGGTCAGGCAGCTGAGTGATCTGCACAATCAGGGAATGGATGTCTGTCTGGTAAGCTCCGGTGCGATTGCCGTGGGAAGGGCTGCCATGGGCGTGAAGGAACGTCCGTCCGAGACATCGGTAAAGCAGGCGTGTGCGGCTGTGGGACAGGCAAAACTGATGATGGTTTACCAGAAACTGTTTGCAGAATATTCACAGACCGCAGGGCAGATTCTGCTGACAAAAAATACAATGGTAAATCCGGTATCCCGTGCGAATGCAAAGAATACATTTGACGAACTGTTCCATCTCGGGGTGATTCCGGTCGTGAATGAGAACGATACGGTCAGTACCTATGAGATGCAGTTTGGTGACAATGATACGCTGTCGGCACTGGTCGCTTCCATGGTGGGGGCAGATCTTTTGATCCTGCTTTCCGATATTGACGGACTTTATACGGATGATCCGCACAAAAACCCGGAGGCAAGGCTGCTTAAAGTCGTAGATGCTATTGATGAAAACATTTATGGAATGGCAAAAGAATCTACCGGCAGCAATGTCGGAACCGGCGGGATGGCAACAAAACTTGCCGCAGCAAAGATTGCAACATTATCCGGAACGGATATGATCATTGCAAATGGCGGGGATGTCCGCATCCTGCAGGATATTTTCGAAAATGATTATGTGGGAACGTTATTTACGGCTAATGAAAATGCAAACTTTAACCTTGCAAATTATATTATGGAGACGATAGGCTGATGACAAACGAAAAAATTGCACGCATCAATGAATTATACAAAAAATCCAAAGCAGAAGGATTGAGCGAAGAAGAAAAGAAGGAACAGGCACTGCTGCGTCAGGAATATGTCGCTTCGGTAAAGGCAAATCTGCGCAATCAGCTTAACAATATTGACATGATGAATGCAGATGGATCTGTGGAAAATCTTGGAGAAAAATATGGATCAAAAACAAGAACTTCGTAAACGGATGAAGGAAAAGAGAGACCGGATTTCTCCGCAGGAGAGGCGGCAGAAGAGCGCAAAAATCTGTGAGCGGCTGCTGTCGGCACCGGAGTATGCCAGATTTCAGAAAATTCTGGTTTATGCCGCGATTAGAAGCGAAGTCGAATTGCAGCTTTTCTGCGATCAGGCACTCCGGGACAAAAAGCAGATTTTTTTCCCGAAGGTGTGTGGGAAGGAAATGGAGTTTTACCGGATTGAGGATTCCGGACAGTTAAAAAAGGGAATGTTTTCTGTCCCGGAACCGGATGTCAAACAATATCCGCTTTCTTCTTTTGCAGAGAATGGGGAGGCATGGATTCTTGTCCCCGGTGTTGCATTCGACGAAAAGGGGATGCGGCTCGGATACGGAGGAGGATTTTACGATCGTTACCTGAAGCAGAAAGAAAATCTGCACAGGACAGGAATTGCGTTTGGAGAACAGATCGTCAAAAGAATTCCAACGGAAATACATGATCATCCTATGGATGATGTGATCACTGAACAACAATGGTATCGTCCGAAACGGACAACAGGAGGAGAATGACAATGGATGCAAAACTGCAGGAACTGTGCCGGCAGGCACATGAAGACCGGATCAGGGTTGGAATGCTGGATACCGATACAAAAAACAGAACACTCGAACTGGCTGCGGACGCGCTTATGGCACATGAGCAGGAAATTTTAGAGGCCAATGCAATAGATATGGAGCGGGGACGTGAGCGCAATATGCCACAGGGACTTTTAGACCGCCTGAAGCTGGATCATGACCGTCTTCTTGGAATGGCAGACGGACTCCGGCAGGTGGCAAAATTGGAAGATCCCATCGGGGAAGTGATGTCCATGCGAAAACGGCCGAACGGACTGATCATTGGAAAAGTGCGTGTAGCCATCGGTGTCGTTGGCATTATCTTTGAGGCCCGCCCGAATGTTACTTCTGATGCGTTCGGTCTGTGTTTTAAGTCCGGAAACTGTGCAATTTTAAAGGGTGGAAGTGATGCCATCCATTCGAACATTGCGATTGTTTCTGCCATGCAGGAGGCACTTCGCAGGATGAATATTCCAAAAGGGGCACTCAGTCTGATCGAGAGCACAGATCGGGAAACCACCAATGCGTTTATGAAAATGAAGGATTATGTGGATCTGCTGATTCCAAGAGGCGGCAGGGGACTGATCCAGAGTGTGGTAAATAATGCGACGATTCCGGTTATTGAAACCGGAACCGGAAACTGTCATGTTTATGTGGATCAGTTTGCTGATCAGGAGATGGCGGTCAATATCATTAAAAATGCAAAGACACAGCGGATCGGTGTATGCAATGCCTGCGAATCCATTGTGGTGCACCGGGCAATTGCAAAAGAGTTTCTTCCAAAGCTGTATGCAGCATTAAAAGAGTATGATGTGGAGATGCGCGGTGATTCCTATGCCGTCGAATGTCTGGGACCGGATCAGCCACTGGTAAAAGATGCGACAGAAGAAGACTGGGGAACGGAGTATCTGGATTATATTATGTCAGTAAAGATTGTAGACAGCCTGGACGAGGCAATCGCGCATATCAATAAGTACAATACCTCCCATTCCGAGGCGATTATAACCAAAAATTATGATGTGGCACAGAGATTTTTAAATGAAATTGATTCCGCCTGTGTCTATGTGAATGCATCCACCCGTTTTTCCGATGGAAATGAATTTGGTCTTGGCGCAGAGATCGGAATCAGCACACAGAAATTACATGCCAGAGGTCCGATGGGGCTTGAGGCACTTACCAGTTATAAATATATTATTTATGGAAACGGTCAGGTTCGTCCATAAAAGAAGAGCAGGAAAATAAGAGGATTATGAGAGATTTAGAAATAAATGGATTAACCGGGGAAGAAGAAACCAGACGGCAGTACGAATACATAGAAAAAGCCAGACAGTATGTGGCACAAAAGGAAAAAGAAGCGGGGCGCAAACTGACCTGCTGTGTCCATACGTTTGGGTGTCAGATGAATGCGAGGGACTCGGAGAAACTTTTAGGAATCCTGACGGACATCGGTTATGTGGAGACAGAGGATGAGCACGCGGACTTTGTGATTTACAATACCTGTACGGTGCGTGAAAATGCAAACAATAAGGTGTATGGACGCCTGGGGTATCTGTCAAACTTTAAAAAGAAAAATCCGCATATGATGATAGCACTCTGTGGCTGTATGATGCAGGAGCCGACGGTAGTGGAGAAGATCCGCAAATCCTACCGTTTTGTGGATCTGGTATTTGGGACACATAATATTTATAAATTTGCGGAGCTTTTATGCAATCGTATGGAATCGGATTCCATGATCATTGATATATGGAAGGATACGGATAAAATCGTGGAAGATCTTCCAATCCGGCGGAAGTTTTCTTTTAAATCCGGTGTCAATATCATGTTCGGATGTAATAATTTCTGCAGTTACTGTATCGTTCCTTATGTCAGGGGCCGCGAGCGCAGCCGGGAACCGAAAGATATCATCCGTGAGATTGAAGGACTGGTGGCAGATGGTGTGTGTGAAGTCATGCTGCTTGGACAGAATGTTAATTCTTACGGGAAAAATTTAGAGCAGCCAGTTACGTTTGCAGAGCTTCTCCGGGAAGTAAACAAGATCGAGGGATTAAAGAGAATCCGGTTTATGACTTCTCATCCGAAGGATCTGTCGGATGATCTGATCCTTGCCATGAAGGAATGTGATAAGGTATGCAAGCATATGCATCTGCCGCTGCAGTCCGGAAGCTCACGGATTTTAAAAATCATGAACCGGCATTATGATAAAGAACAGTATCTGACGATTGTAAAGAAACTTCGGGAGGCAATTCCGGATATTGCGCTGACGACCGATATTATTGTCGGATTCCCTGGAGAGACAGAAGAAGATTTCCAGGAAACGCTTGAAGTGGTAAAACAGGTGGAATATGACAGTGCGTTTACGTTTATATATTCCAAGCGGACTGGCACACCGGCCGCAGCCATGGAAGATCAGTGCGATCCGGCCGAAGTGAAACGGCATTTTGATCTGTTGTTAAAGGAAGTACAGCAGATCAGCGCAAAGAAAGCCATGGCACTGGAAGGAAAAGTGATGGAAGTGCTGGCAGAGGAACAGAATACGCAGGATGCTTCCCTGATTACCGGACGGCTTTCAAACAATTCGGTGGTGCATTTTCCGGGAACCCCGGATATGATTGGAAAACTGTTTATGGTAAAACTTACGGAATGTAAAGGTTTTTATTATCTGGGAGAGATCGCAGAGAATGCATAGAAAATTTGGCAAAAAAGATGTGATTTTTATCGGTGTGCTTCTTGGTATCTGTCTTATTGTACTGGGCGTCTGGTATTTTGCCGGAGGGAAACAGGGAGCTTTGGTGGTGGTGACGAGAGAGGGAGAAGTGTATGGAACCTATTCCCTGTCACAGCCGCAGACTGTAAAAATTAAAAATTCCAAAGGAAAAACCACGAATGTTCTGGTGATCCGCGATGGAAAAGCAGATATGAAAGAAGCGGACTGTCCGGACAAACTGTGTGTGCATCAGAAAGCGATTTCCGCGGAAAATGAAAGCATTGTCTGTCTGCCGAATCGTGTGGTAGTGACCGTAACGAATTCGAAAAAAGAAGGGATGGATGGATTTGCACAGTAAACAGCTTTGGAGAAAACCGGCGTTTATGGGAGTGTTTCTCGCACTTGCCATGATCTGCAGTTATATAGAGATGCTGATTCCCTTTGATTTTGGAATTCCGGGAGTAAAACTCGGACTGACGAATATTGTGGTTGTTTTAATGCTGTATTCGATTGGAACGAAGGAGGCATTTTGTGTCTCTGTCATAAGAATTTTCCTTGTCGGAATTTTGTTTGGCAATCTGATCGGAATTTTGTATTCCTTAGGCGGGGGAATCCTCAGTTTTCTTGTGATGGCACTCTTAAAAAAAGGAAACCACCTGGGCTGTATTTCCGTCAGTGTGGCCGGAGGAATTGCTCATAACATCGGGCAGATCCTTATAGCGGCGCTTGTTGTGTCCAGCCATTATGTGTTGTATTATTTTCCGGTACTTCTGATTGCCGGACTTCTTACGGGATTTCTGATCGGGCTTCTTGCACAGGAACTGATCGTGCGTCTGCGTTTTCTGACCGAAAAATATCACGAGTAGAACATCTGTTTGCATAATTGTATCTGCTGTGTTATGATAAATACCGTGAACGAACGAAAATGAGGAGAATGTTTTATGTACGCATATATCAAAGGTGAGCTTGCAGAAACCAATCCGGATCATATTGTGATAGAGACCGGGGGAATCGGATATCAGGTATTTATTTCCGGACAGACATTTGAGTATCTTCCGGCAGTCGGTGAGGAGATTAAAGTGTATACGTATCTGTATCTGCGCGAGGATGCCATGATTCTCTATGGATTTCTGACCAAAGACGATCTGGAGCTTTTCAAACTTCTGATTTCTGTCAGCGGAATTGGTCCAAAGGGAGGACTTGCAATTCTTTCTGCGCTCAGTGCAGATGATCTGCGGTTTGCGGTATTGTCGGGAGATTCCAAGGCAATCTCGAAAGCTCCGGGAGTAGGAGCCAAGACAGCCCAGCGTGTGATTTTGGAATTAAAAGATAAGATGTCTTTGGAAGATGCTTTTGAAAAGAAGAGTGAGCATGTACAGACTTTAAAGATTTCCGGAAATGGTCAGGTCAGAAATGATGCGGTTATGGCACTTACGGCACTGGGATATTCCTCGGCGGAAAGTTTAAAGGCTGTATCCGCGGTGGAGATCACAGAAGAAATGGATGTGGAAGCAGTGCTGAAGGCAGCACTGAAACATATGTCGTTGTTGTAGTTTCGAGAAAGAAGATTTGGTATGGAAAAACGCGTGATTTCCACGCAGCTGCAGGAAGAAGATTATAAGATTGAATCGTCCCTTCGTCCGCAGAGGCTGGAGGATTACATTGGACAGGAAAAAATAAAATCAAATATGAAAGTCTACATTGAGGCGGCAAAAGCCCGGCAGGAGTCTTTGGACCATGTACTGTTTTATGGACCACCGGGACTTGGAAAGACAACGCTTGCAGGGATCATTGCAAATGAGATGGGTACCCACCTGAAAGTGACCTCGGGACCTGCAATTGCAAAACCGGGAGAGATGGCGGCGATCCTGAATAACCTTGCAGAAGGTGACATTTTGTTTGTGGACGAAATTCACCGGCTGAACCGTCAGGTGGAGGAAGTACTGTATCCGGCAATGGAAGATTATGTGATTGACGTGATGATCGGAAAAGGAGAATCCGCCCGTTCCATCCGGCTGAATCTTCCGAAGTTTACGCTTGTCGGGGCTACGACACGGGCCGGAATGCTTTCGGCACCGCTTCGCGACCGTTTTGGTGTCGTCAGCCACATGGAATATTATACGGTGGAGGAACTTCGTACGATTATTTTGCAGTCGGCACAGGTACTGGATGTGGAAATTGATGAAAAAGGCGCTTACGAGCTTGCCCGCCGTTCCAGGGGAACTCCCCGTCTGGCAAACCGTCTGCTCAAGCGGGTGCGTGATTTTGCCCAGGTAAAGTATGACGGGAAGATTACCTATGAGGTGGCGGCGTTTGCACTGGATCTGCTTGAGGTAGATAAGATGGGACTGGATCAGAACGACAGGAACATTATCCTGACAATTATCGACAAGTTTGACGGCGGTCCGGTGGGACTTGATACGCTGGCAGCTTCGCTTGGTGAGGATTCCGGAACCATCGAAGATGTTTATGAACCGTATCTGGTCAAAAATGATTTCATCAACCGGACACCGAAGGGGCGCGTTGCAACGGCATTTGCCTATGAACATTTCGGGAGGACACCAAAATCCGAATAAGAGGTTGCTTTTCCTACTGCGGAATATTATAATAAAAAGTATGACAGCAAAGAGGATGGTCCAAAACGGGAGGATAGGTTATGTCAGCAAAGACAAGTGCGGAAGTGGTAATTGATGGAAAGGTATATACGTTAAGCGGCTATGAAGGAGAGGAATATCTCCAGAAAGTAGCTTCTTATATTAACGGAAAGATCAATGAGTTTACTTCCATTGAAGAATACCGGCACATTCCTCTCAATATGAAAAATACACTGATCCAGCTGAATATTGCGGATGATTATTTTAAAGCAAAGGATCAGGTGGAAAAATTAGAACGGGACCTTGAAAATAAAGAAAAAGAAATTTACGATTTAAAGCACGATCTGATCTCTAATCAGGTAAAGACGGAGACGGCAGAAGAATCATTGAAGAAACTGGAACGGGACAATAAAGAACTTCTCCTGAACAAGGCGCGGTTAGAGGCAGCACTTGAGGACAAGCTTCTGGATGGAAAAGACAGCCCGAAAGAGTCTGAAAAAGAGAACACAAAGAAAAAATAAGAGGTTTCGAAACACAAAGGAAGGTATTCCTTTGTGTTTTTTCATCATAAGGAAAGAATATGAAAGAAAACAATCATACGACACAACAAAATACATTTGAACTGCTTGCACCGGCTGGATCGTTAGCCATTTTTAAGGCGGTTGTCGCGGCCGGCGCAGATGCCGTTTACGTGGGGGGAAGCAAATTTGGAGCCCGCGCATATGCAGATAATTTTTCCGATGAAGAATTACTAGAAGCACTGGACTATGCACATTTGTATGGACGCAGGGTTTATCTTACGGTCAATACGCTTTTAAAAAACAGTGAGATCGAACAGGTCTGTGCGTATCTGCAGCCGTTTTATGAACATGGACTGGATGCGGTACTTGTACAGGATTTTGGAGTCCTGACAGCGATCCACGAGAGATTTCCGGATCTTGCGATTCATACAAGTACGCAGATGACAGTCACCGGTGTGGAGGCGGCCCGGCTTTTTTCAGGATACGGAGTGACCCGTATGGTCATGGCACGGGAACTTTCCCTGAATGAAATGAAACGGATCCGTGAAGAGACCGGTATGGAACTGGAAGCATTTGTACACGGGGCGCTGTGTTACTGTTATTCCGGACAGTGTCTGTTTAGCAGTATGCTTGGAGGAAGAAGCGGAAACCGCGGCAGATGTGCGCAGCCATGCAGGCTTCCTTACGCAGTGCTGGATGAAAAGCACAGGGAATACAAAAAAGATGCTTATGTCTTAAGCCTCAAGGATATGTGTGGAATAAAGGATCTGCGTGGGCTGGCAGATGCAGGAGTCTATTCCTTGAAAATTGAGGGACGCATGAAACAGATCCCGTATGCTGCCGGTGTGGTTTCTTATTACCGCAAATATATCGACCTCTTTTTATCGGGACAGGAGACACAGATTTCGGAAGAAGATTACCGGGCAGTGCTTGCACTGGGAAACCGCTGTGGATTTACCGACGGATATTACCACAGGCACAATGGTTCTGATATGGTGACGTTTACAAAGCCAAATTACGAAAAAACGAATGAAGCCCTGCAGCAGCAAATTTTAAGAACCTATGAAAATGGTGCTGCCAAAATCCCTGTCCGGGGAGAGCTGGTTTTGCATCAGGGACAGGCTGCATATTACCGGGTAAAGACGCAAACGGTGTCTGTGGAGATTTCCGGCATGGAAGTTATGCAGGCGCAAAAGAAACCTCTTCTGGCAGAAGACGTAAAAAGCCGTATGGAAAAGACGGGGGATACCCCGTTTGTTATGGAAGAGTTGTCCATAAAAATAGAGGACGGAGTGTTTCTTCCAAACGGAGCACTCAATCAGCTGCGTAGGGAGGCATTGGCAGAACTGCAAAAAAAGATGCTGAAACCTTACCAGAGACAGGAGCATCCGCAGAGGAAGGCAGAGGAAAAATTTCCGGAGACATGTGAGAAACGGGAAAAACGAAAGGAACGTGTTTTTGCAGTGACCGGGGAGCGCAGACAGCTTGCACCGGTTCTGGAAAGTTCCTGTGTCACTTCTGTCTGTCTGGATATGGAAGCTTATGACCGAAGCACAATGATGGAAGAATTAAAAGAAGATGCAAATGCTGTTATGCAAAAGGATAAAGAGGTTTATCTGGCGATGCCGCGTATCTTCCGTGCCGGAACGGCAGAATGGGTGCGGCAGATACTTCCGGATATAAAAAGAATGGGATTTGCCGGAGTCCTTGTGAGAAATTATGAAGAGCTGGCATTGGCAAAGGAAACATTTTTGGGAAGTGAAATCATAACGGATCACAATCTGTATTGCTATAACGATCAGGCGGTCCGTGCATTTGCCGGGCAGGGAGTGACAAAAAATACGGTTCCGCTGGAACTAAACCGCAGCGAAATAAAACGGAGATATAACGAAGAAAGTATGATGATGATTTACGGATATTATCCGCTTATGACAAGTGCACAGTGCGTACATGCCAATACCAGGGGCTGTGATAAAAAACGGGGGCTTTCTTATCTGAAAGACCGGTATCAGGTACAGTTTCCGGTAAAAAATTTCTGCACGTACTGCTATAATGTTGTTTATAATTCCCTGCCGGTTTTATTATTTTCCAATTTAGAGGAATTAAAAAAAGCAGGCATCCGTGATTTCCGGATGGATTTTACCATGGAATCTGCAAAAGAAACCAAAGCAATTCTGAAATTATATGAAGAGTTTGCAGACGGCAGCCGCAGACAGTATCCGAAAGAATGGGAAAACCGTTATACCAACGGACACTATAAAAGAGGAGTGGAATAATGATCCATCTGATTGTTCAGGCTTCAAAATATCTGATGATCTTTTTGTTCCTGGTTTATACATTTGAGTGCTTTCATGTGTTTAAATTCGAGGGAGAGGAAGAAGAACAAAAACATATTTACCATGTACAGAGAACTCTGTTGTTTCTTTTTCATTTTGATGCCTTTCTTGTTTTGTATATTACAACAAAAAATTTTCAGCTGATCGGATTTTATCTCATGCAGGTGATTATCATTGCGGCAATCATCGGAACATATCATCTGTTTTACAAGCATGCATCCGAGCTGGTTCTCAATAATATGTGTATGTTACTTACGATTGGATTTGTTATCCTGACACGTATTTCTTTTGAAAAGGCATTCCGGCAGTTTATCTTTGTGTGCGCGGGTTTTGTGATTTCCCTGCTGATTCCCATGGTCTTGCAGAATATGACGCTGTTCCGTAAACTGACATGGGTGTATGTGATCGTAGGTGTCGGTGCACTGGGCGTTGTTGCGGTTGCCGGACAGACAAGCTATGGGGCCAAACTGTCCCTGTCGATCGGTCCTTTGACCATCCAGCCTTCGGAGTTTGTAAAAATTATTTTTGTCATGTTTATTGCATCCATGCTGTACCAGCGCCAGGATTTTCATCAGGTCATGGTGACAAGCATTTTTTCGGCTGTTTTTGTTCTGATGCTGGTAGCATCCAAAGATCTCGGCGGAGCCCTTTTGTATTTTTTTACTTACCTGGTTATGGTTTATGTGGCGACGCGCAGATTTGTGTATTTCGGAGGTGGAATACTGGCAATGATCGTGGCGAGTCTGCTTGGGTACCGGCTGTTTGACCATGTACAGGCACGTGTGCAGGCATGGTCGAATCCGCTTGCAGTCATTGACGGGGCGGGGTATCAGGTATGCCAGTCTCTGTTTGCAATCGGTACCGGAGGCTGGTTTGGACTTGGTCTGGGACAGGGACTGCCGGAAAAAATACCGGTCGTGACAAAGGATTTTGTTTTTGCGGCAATCTCGGAAGAACTCGGGGGAGTCTTTGCACTGTGTCTGATCATGGTCTGTGTCAGCTGCTTTTTTATGATCATGAATGTTGCCATGAAACTTCGGGACAATTATTATCGTCTGACAGCGGTCGGACTTGGAACACTGTATGCTTTGCAGGTGTTTCTGACCATCGGCGGGGTCATCAAATTTATTCCGTCAACCGGAGTGACACTTCCACTGGTCAGCTATGGAGGCAGTTCTCTGTTATCGACTATGATTGTGTTTGGCATTATACAGGGACTATACATCATGCAGTTTGACGGTCGGACGCAGAAAAAAGAACAGAAACGAAGAAGAGGCAGAAAAGAATGAGAAGAAAAAAGAAAAAGACAAAGAAAAGTAATAAAGAATTTCTTGTTATTATGTATCTGTTCCTGGCAGTGTTTCTGTCTATGATGATTTATTTTGTCTATTTTCAGGTATGTAAGAGTGAATCGTTTATCAACAGTCCGTATAATTCCTTGCAGGATCTGTTTTCGGATCATGTGATCCGTGGGGATATTGTATCTGCAGAAGGCAAAGTACTTGCCACAACAAAAGTATCCGCAGACGGAACACAGACCAGAAGCTATCCGCAGGGACGCATGTTTGCCCATGCAGTTGGTTATGCGGTGAATGGAAAAGCGGGACTGGAAAACCAGGAAAATTTTTCTTTGTTGCGTTCCCATGAGTTTTTCCTTAAGAGAATCGCAGATGATATTTCAGATAAGAAGGCACAGGGGGATACGGTTGTCACGACGCTGGATGCACAGATTCAGCAGGTGGCATACAAATCTCTTGGAAATTATCAGGGAGCTGTGATTGTTATGGAACCGGATACCGGAAAAATCATTGCAATGGTGTCAAAACCGGACTATGATCCCAATACGGTAAAAAAGGACTGGAGCAGTCTGACGGCAGAGGGAAGCACGGTGCTTTACAATCGCGCCACGCAGGGAAAATATGCGCCGGGATCGGTGTTTAAGATCTTAACGACCCTGGAGTATTATCGTGAGAATCCTTCTGCCTATGACCAGTATGCGTTTGACTGCAGTGGTTCCATTTCGGTTGACGGGCAGACCATTCACTGTGCGGGAAATAAGCATCACGGTCAGGAAACATTAAAGAGTTCCTTTTCTAATTCCTGCAATTCTTCGTTTGCCAATATTTCACTGTCACTGAACCGGGAAAAATTTAAACAGACCTGTGACAGCATGCTGTTTAATCAAAATCTTCCGATTGCTTTTGAGTCCGGGAAAAGCAGTTTTTCTTTAAATAAAAATGACAGCAATGCAATGGCGATGGAGACGGGAATCGGTCAGGGAAAAACACTGGTTTCGCCACTGCATATGGCGCTGATAGCAAGTACCGTGGATCATGATGGAATTCTGATGCGTCCGTATCTGGTGGATCATATACAAAATGATTCCGGGGTTGAAGTAAGCAGCAATAAACCGAAAACTTATGCGACACTGATGACGGAGACGGAAGCCGGTTTGTTACAGCAGTATATGCGTGCAGTTGTTACAGATGGAACGGGAAGAAAATTATCCGGACAGTCTTATGAAGCTTCCGGCAAAACAGGAACGGCGCAGGTATCGGACACGTCGGATCAGACAAATGCCTGGTTTGTGGGATATGCAAAGAAGGATGGCTATAAAGATATCGCAATCGCAGTCGTTGTGGAGAACAGTGGTGCGGGCAGTACGTACGCGGTTCCAGTTGCAAAGAACGTATTTGACGTATATTTTAACAGATGATATACTTGCTATGAAAATAATGAATGTTTGCACATATATGTGCAGTTTTCGCACACGGGAGGATTGCAATGATTGAAGCAATAAGCTGTGGCGGAGTGGTAATCTTTCGTGGCAAGATTCTGCTTTTGTACAAGAATTACAGAAACAGATATGAAGGCTGGGTATTGCCAAAAGGAACTGTGGAGCAGGGAGAAGAGTATAAGGATACGGCAATTCGCGAGGTTTTGGAAGAAACCGGAGCAACTGCAACCATTATTCAGTATGTGGGAAAAAGCCAGTATTCATTTACCATTCCTGAGGATACGGTCGAGAAATCGGTTCACTGGTATCTGATGATGGGCGAAAGTTATTATAGTAAGCCGCAAAGAGAAGAATATTTTACAGATTCCGGGTATTATAAATACCATGAAGCATATCATTTGTTGAAATTTTCGAATGAAAAACAGATTTTGGAGAAAGCTTATAATGAGTATCTGGATCTGAAAAAAAGTAACTTATGGGGAACACATAAGTATTTTTAGAAAGGATAATCTGCATGAAATGGTATGAGGATCTTTATGTCGGCGATTCCATTGAAGGCAAAGTCAATCGAATAAAGTGGAAGATTAACCATCATGTAGGAACAGTCTCTATCTATGTGATTGCGTTTGCATCCAACCGGCAGAATCTGCTGGATATTATACCGGCGTGGGAACTGATGCAGAAATCTTATCCGGGGAAAAAGGAAATGCAGATCATCGGTCTGGCAAAAGGTTATGCGGAAGCTCTGGAGCTGGTGCGCAGTATTATAGAGGAAGTATATCAGAATACAGGGGATGTGGATGTAAAATCTTATTTACGGGGCCGGAAACGGAGGAGACAGGTATGAGTGTTTTCCTTCTGATTCTGAAAATCATAGGAATTGTTTTGCTGGTGATTTTAGGACTGATTGTTGTCATTGCTCTTTTGGCATTATTTTGTCCATTCGTGTATCGTGTGAAAGGTTCCTACCATGAAAAAAATCTGCAACTGCAGGTCCGGATCTGGTGGCTTGGCCGTCTGCTGGGGCTCTGTGCAGATACCGCGGAAGAGGGATTCCACACGTATGTGCGGATTTTTGGATTTCGAAAGGAACTGCATCTGCAGAAAGAAAAAGAAGATTCCGCGGATTTTAAAAAGCCGGTGCAGGAAGACTCTCCGCAGGAAGGGATAAAAGACCGGGAGACTGAAGTGGCACCGTCTCTTACGGCAATGGAAAATACATCCCAAACATCTGCGCAGCAATTGACAGACCCGGAGGAGACAATTCTCTGTCATCCGGATAAAAAAAAGAAAACATTTTTTCCGGGCAGGATTGCAGGTTTTATCCGGAAGTTCCCGGAAAAGATCCGGAATATTTTGCAAAAGATTCTTTATTTTTTGAGAAATATACAGACATTCTGGAAAAAAGGAACGCGAACGTGCCGGAAATGGTATCGTTTTTTCAATGACGAGAAAAATAAAAAAGCGTTTTCTAATATCTGGAAACAGCTGGAACATCTGGTTGTTTCAGTTTTGCCGAAACGGCTGAAGCTTTGGCTGAAATATTCTACCGGATCGCCGGATACTACCGGGCAGGTGCTTGGTATTCTTGCAATATTTCCGGTCGGATACCGGAATCACTGGAATATTATTCCGGATTTTACGGCAGAAGAATTTTATGCAGAAGCAGATTTTACAGTACACGGCAGGATTTTCGGAGTTCAGATTCTTGCTCTGGCACTGCGAATAATTCTTGATAAGAATTGCCGGAGACTATATAATAGATTTAAGCATATGAAGTAGAATGGGTAAGGAGGTTTTACCATGGCAGATAACAGTTTTAATAATACAGTAGAATCCTTATTTAAAGGAATGGACAGCTTTATCACAACAAAGACCGTAGTAGGAGATGCAATTCATATCGGAGATACGATTATTCTTCCTCTGGTAGATGTATCTTTTGGTGTTGCGGCAGGAGCGTTTTCACAGGAAAAGAAAAATAATGGTGCCGGAGGTATGGGTGGAAAAATCAATCCGAGTGCGGTTCTTGTCATCCAGAATGGAGTAACAAAACTTGTGAATATCAAAAATCAGGATGGAATGACAAAGATCCTTGACATGGTTCCGGATTTTATCAATAAATTTACATCCGGAAAAGATACGGATGATATCATTGACGATGTTGTTTCGGATGATACGGACAATGAATAGAAAAAACAGAATCATATAAAACCGGGAGAGCATATATTAGAAATGATATATGCTTTTTTGGTGGAAAAAATGAAACGGGTATGGGGATATACATTGTTCTGGATGGGAATCGGAATGCTGATCATGTTTTTTGTAGGTGGCGGGCTGCTGGGGGTTCTGCTGATTGCCGGAACCATGCTTGTTTCCTATCTGTTGTTTTCCTGCTGATTGCGGCACAAAAAAAGAACCGTCATACAACGGTTCTTATATTTGCTTACTAAGCTCTCTCAACTTTTCCGGATCTAAGGCAGGAAGCACAAACATATAACTTCTGTGGTACTCCGTTTACCTTACAACTTACACGTTTGATGTTTGATTTCCAAACTCTATTAGATCTTCTATGAGAATGGCTGACATTATTTCCGTAATGTACACCCTTTTCACAAATTGCACACTTTGCCATGATTTTGCACCTCCTTGCATTTCACTAAGCTTTTTCAAGCTCACAACATAAGATATATTAACAGATTCCTTCTGTAAATGCAAGAAAAACTTATAAAAAAATGAAATAAATTACATTTGGTTTACATTTGCAGGAAAAATGGTTATAATACGAGTAACTATGATGTAATACCTATGAGATGGTTTACGAATATTGGAGGTACAAGTATGAAGGGACAGATAGATACCCAATATGGAAAGGTTTTGGTGGAAGACGATGTCATTGCCACTTACGCAGGTTCTGTTGCGGTAGAATGTTTTGGTATTGTCGGTATGGCAGCTGTTAATATGAAAGACGGACTGGTGAAGCTGCTGAAAAGGGATTATCTGACACATGGTATCAGTGTCACAATTGAAGATGAAAATCTGATCAATATTGATTTTCATGTGATTGTCGCTTACGGCGTAAGCATTTGCACAGTTTCTGACAACCTGATCGAGACTGTAAAGTATAAAGTGGAGTCATTTACGGGCATGAAGATCAATAAGATCAATATCTACGTCGAAGGCGTCCGCGTGATTGACTAGGGAGGATAAGAAATTGGAGATTACAAGTATCAATACGGAGAGTTTGTCCAGAATGTTCCTTGCAGGTGCAAAGAATCTGGATGCAAAAAAGGAATGGATCAATGAACTGAATGTTTTCCCGGTTCCGGATGGAGATACCGGTACAAACATGTCAATGACGATCATGTCAGCAGCACGTGAAGTCGGTGCGTTGTCCAATCCGACAATGAAAGAACTTGCAAAAGCAATTTCTTCCGGTTCCCTTCGTGGGGCAAGAGGTAATTCCGGCGTTATTTTATCCCAGCTGTTCCGCGGTTTCTGTAAAGTTATCAAAGAGTATGATGAGGTAGATGTTTCTGTTTTATGTGATGCATTCCAGAAAGCGGTAGAAACAGCATACAAAGCAGTTATGAAGCCCAAAGAGGGAACGATTCTTACCGTTGCAAAGGGTGCGGCAGACAAAGCGCTTGATCTGGCACAGGAGACAGAGGATCTGGTTTATTTCTGCGATGAAGTGATCAAACATGCGGAGTATGTTTTAAGTCAGACTCCGGAAATGCTTCCGGTCTTAAAGCAGGCAGGGGTAGTGGATTCCGGCGGACAGGGACTGGTTCAGGTGTTAAAGGGAGCCTATGATTCCCTTCTCGGAAAAGAAATTGATTATTCCATTGAGGAGACTCCGGCATCTGCAGGCACGGCAAAAGTTTCAGCGCCGGCTGAGCAGGAGATTAAATATGGTTACTGCACGGAGTTTATTATTGTATTAACACGTCCATTGTCTGAAAAAGAAGAAAAGGAATATAAATCTTATCTGGAATCTATCGGAGATTCGATTGTTGTGGTAGCAGACGATGAGGTTGTAAAGACTCACGTACATACCAACGATCCGGGACTTGCCATTCAAAAGGCACTGACCCATGGTTCTCTTACAAAGATCAAGATCGACAATATGCGTGAGGAACATCAGGAAAAGCTGATTAAGGATGCCGAAAAAGCGGCTGCCCAGCAGAAGGAGCAGGAGGCAGAGAAAGAGGAACCCCGCAAGCCAATGGGATTTATTGCCGTTTCCATCGGTGAGGGAATGAATGAGATTTTCCGCGGACTGGGAGCAGACTATCTGATCGAGGGTGGACAGACCATGAATCCAAGCACAGAAGACATGCTTGCAGCGATTGATCATGTAAATGCAGATCATATCTTTATTCTGCCAAACAATAAAAATATCATTATGGCGGCAAATCAGGCAGCGGAGCTGACAGAGGATAAAGATATTATTGTACTTCCGACCAAGACAATTCCACAGGGAATTGTTGCTCTGGTAAATTATATTCCGGATTATACTGCGGAGGAAAATAAGGAAGCCATGCTGGCAGAACTCGACAGTGTAAAGACCGGTCAGGTGACCTATGCGGTTCGTGACACTGAAATTGATGGCATGCAGATCAGACAGAATGACTATATGGGAATTGGCGATAAGGCAATTCTTGCGGTCGGCACGGATCTGAAAGAGACAACCATGAAGATGATTGATGCGATGGTAGATGAGGATTCTGCAATTGTCAGCATTTATTATGGTGCGGATGAGACAGAAGAGCATGCACAGGAAATCGGAAAAATGATCGAAGAAAAGTATCCGGATGTTGAGGTAGAGATCAACTGTGGTGGTCAGCCGATTTACTATTTTGTTATTTCTGTAGAATAAAAGTTACTATTTATGCAGCACAGAAACGAATAAGGAGCAGATATGCGTCAGGATTCATCAATCACGGAAATCAAAGGCATTGGTGAAAAAACAAAAAAATTATTCGAAAAAATGGGAGTATACACCGTAGGTGATATACTCCTTCATTTTCCCAGAAATTATATACAGTATCCCCATCCGGTGCCGATCGATGAGATGACAGCGGAACATATGCAGACAGAGGATAAGCTTGCGATTGTTGCACGGATTGAGCGTACACCGGTAACGAGAAGTGGAAGACATATGCAGGTGACACTTCTTGTGATTGGAAGCCCTGGACATCAGATCCAGCTGATCTGGTATCGGATGCCTTATATACGGAATACATTGACACATGGCAAATATTTTGTTTTTTACGGAAATGTTCACATTAAGGATGGCAAATTTGTGATGGAACAGCCGGTGGTGTATACGCCGGAGGCCTATCAGGAAATCGAAAACTGTTTTCTTCCGGTGTATACGCTGACCAGCGGGATCACCAACAATCTCATGATAAAAACGATGCGGCAGGCATTGGATGCGGAAGAACTGCTTACGGATTTTCTTCCGGGAGAAATTCGTACGCGCAGAAAACTGTGTGAGTATAATTATGCGGTCAAACAGATCCACTTTCCGGATACGATGGAACGTTTGATCGAGGCGAGAAAGCGGTTGGTTTTTGATGAGTTCTTTTTATTTATCATGGGCATGCAGTACCAAAAAGAAAAGAGAACCAGACAGGGAAACCGGTTTGTGATGGAACATCCGGAGTTCGTGGAAGATCTGATTCAGAAGCTTCCGTATGAACTGACGGGAGCACAAAGACGAGCATTGCATGATGTGACGGAAAATATGCAGGGACCGTATGCCATGCAGCGCCTGATTCAGGGAGACGTGGGTTCCGGTAAAACGATTCTGGCTTTTCTGGCAATGGCGTGGTGCGCACAGAATGGATATCAGTCTGCTATCATGGCACCGACGGAAGTACTTGCACAGCAGCATTATGAAACATTCCAGAAACTCTGTGAGCAGTTTGGACTGCATTTTCCGGTAATCCTTCTGACGGGGTCCATGACGGCAAAACAAAAACGCAGTGCGTATGAACGGTTAGAACTGTATGAGAATGCCCTGATTGTAGGAACGCATGCGCTGATTCAGGAAAAACCGACATATGCAAATCTTGCGCTTGTGATCACAGATGAGCAGCATCGTTTTGGCGTGCGGCAGAGAGAGGAGTTTGCGCAAAAAGGGGATATGCCGCATATTCTTGTTATGAGTGCAACACCGATTCCGCGAACCCTTGCGATCATTATCTACGGAGATATGGATATTTCGGTTGTGGATGAGGTGCCGGCAAGACGGCTTCCGATCAAAAACTGTGTGGTTAATACGGCATACCGGCCGAAAGCATATGCGTTTGTTGCAGATGAGGTGAAAAAAGGACATCAGGCATATGTGATCTGTCCGCTTGTGGAGGCAAGCGAAGGGACACAGGGAGAAAATGTAATTGATTACTCGAAAACGCTTATGGAGGAACTGCCATCCGGCATCCAGGTGGGCGTGCTTCACGGAAAGATGAAGAGCAGTAAGAAAAATGAAATTATGCAGGAATTTGCGGAAAATAAAATTCAGGTGCTTGTATCCACCACGGTAGTGGAAGTGGGGGTCAATGTACCGAATGCAACCGTGATGCTGATCGAGAATGCGGACCGATTTGGCTTAGCACAGCTGCATCAGCTGCGTGGACGTGTGGGAAGAGGAGATGCACAGTCTTATTGTATTATGATCAATGCCTCTTCGGCCAAGACGGCAGAAAAACGTCTGGAAATATTAAATAAATCAAACGACGGCTTTTTTATTGCGAGTGAGGATTTGAAATTACGAGGACCGGGAGATTTTTTCGGTATCCGGCAGAGTGGAGATCTGGTATTTGCGCTGGCGGATATTTACCAGGATGCGGCGGTGCTGCAGGAGGCTTCGGAAGAAGTAAAAACAATTCTTGAGGAAGACCCGGAACTGACAGAACCCGGACATCACATTCTGCAAAAGAAAATGATGCAGTTTCAGGAAGAACAGCTTTCAAAAATGAATTTGTAGATTCCGGCAAAAGAATAAGCAGGTCTCCGTGACAGAGACCTGCTTTTTTCTTTTGTACATTGGGACAAGTGGGTTATTGGATGTTTTCTCCTTTGCCAGCCATCTGTCTTTCCTGTGCTTCGATCATTTTTTTGACCATATAACCGCCGACAGATCCATTCTGTTTTGCGGTAAGATCACCGTTGTATCCGTTGCTAAGTGGGACTCCAAGCTCATCTGCAACTTCATACTTAAAACGTTCCAATGATTTTTTTGTACTTCTGTCTGCCATGCTTTTCTTCCTCCTTTGCGGTTGTACTTTGTGGTACGATTCTAGTATATGCGCTAAGCAGAAAGCCTATGCTGGAAACTTATGTATTGGATGATTCCACCAGTGTCAGGCCGCTGATGTCCGGATGAATCGTGAGAGAGTAGTTCGTATAGTATACGACAAATCCGGGTGCACTTCCGGCCGGTTTTTTTACATTTTTTTTCTGAAGATAATCAATTTCAAGTTTGTCACTGTCACGTCCGCTGGAATAGTAACCGGCAAGTTTTCCGGCCTCTTCAAATACGCGGTCCGGCATTTCTCCCCCTTTGTTTTTTACAATTACATGGGAACCCGGCATTTTTTTGGCGTGAAACCACCAGTCATTTCCGGTTGCAAATTTAAAGGTCAGTTCATCATTCTGATAGTTATTTTTGCCGACGTACATGTCATAGCCATCGGATGAAATATAATGGAAAGGTTTGCTTTTGATTTTCTGTTTTTTGCCGTTTTTGTGTTTTTTGATAAAACCGTATTCCATCAATTCCTCTTTGATCTGCACCAGATCATCGGCGGAGAGTGCAATGTTCAAAGAATTCTGGATGGACTCCAGATGGTCAATCTGCGCTTTGGTTTCCGCAAGCTGGACTTCAAGAGCTTCGGAAGTCCGTTTCAGTTTTCCGTATTTATCAAAGTATTTTTGGGAATTTTCACGTGCGGTCTTTTGCGGATCTAACGGGATACGGATTTCTTTATTGTTGTCATAAAAATTTTCACAGACCAGTTCTTTTGCCTGGTCCTGCAGATTGTAACCGTATACATTGATCAGTTCTCCGTACAGTTTATATTTTTCCCGTTTTTCGGCATCTTTCTGCTGCTTTTGCTGTAACTGGTATTTTTTCTGGTTACGCTCTAACGCAGTTGTGACGATTTTTCGCAGGTCTGCGGATTTCTGGTGGATACGGTTGTAAATATTGCGCTCTGCATAGAAAACTTCGAGCATCTGCGAGATGCTTTCCATATGTTCCATCTCATAATCCTGATACATGGTCAGTTCAATGGCAGAAAATTCGATCGGCCGTTTGTCTTTTCTTACGATCACCGGATGAAATTCGTTGTGGCGGATTTCATCAAAAAACCATGCAATGTGGTTTGCAAGATGGTGGATTTCATCATCGGTACAGGCCAAAAGAGACTGATCTGCATCCATCCCGGCCCGGTATGCCAGTTCGGATGCAACCAGCGGACTGACACCGGTAAATGATGTATAGATCGCTTTGCAGATGGACATCGGTTTTGCCTTAATGGCATCGCAGATCTGTGTGGCATCCATAGTCATGGCATTGAATTTGTCCTCCTGTGTGGCAGGAATAAAATACGGGCGGCCCGGAAGCACTTCGCGCAGGGAACTTACGGCGGAAGAGACATGCTTGATGCTGTCGATTATGGTGCCGTCCTCATCGCAAAAGATAATATTGGAATGTTTTCCCATCAGTTCAATGACAAGGGTCTTATGACAGATATCCCCCATTTCATTCAGGTGTTCAATCTTCAGATGGATGATGCGCTCCATATGGGGCTGGGTAATGCTTATGATCCGCCCGTTTGCGATATGTTTGCGTAAAACCATACAAAATGTAGGCGCCTGCAGGGGACTTGTCTTGTTGGTGTCCGTCAGATATAAAAAAGGAAGGGAAGCGTTTGCTGAAATGGATACACGGAACTGTCCGCTGCTTCCTTTGCATGTCAAAAGCAGCTCGTCATTTTCGGGCTGCGCAATTTTACTGATTTTTGTATTTAAAATCGTCTGGTTCAGTTCATGGACTAAACCTGCGATTACGATTCCGTCAAAAGCCATGGAAATTCTCCTGTTCATGATTATAGTGTTTTTCAAACTCATGAATCATTATAGTAATTTCCACGTCTTTTGTCTATATGCAGAAAGTGGATATCTTTTGTATACATTTTTTGCAAGAACATTTGACGAAACGGCAAAGAAGCATTATAATACATTTATCTATGCATAGATATGTGCATGATATTTGGGAGAAAGTAAAATGATTAAAAGCATGACCGGATTTGGGCGCTGTGAGATTGCAGATGAAAAACGCAAATTTACCGTGGAACTGAAATCCGTAAATCACCGGTATCTTGATGTAAACATGAAGATGCCGAAAAAGTTAAATTTTTTTGAGAGTGCGATCCGCAGTCTGTTAAAAAAATATATTGAACGAGGCAAAGTGGATCTGTATATTTCCTATGAGGACTATACGGAGGACAATTATGCACTTAAGTATAATGAGGGACTTGCCGGTGAGTATTTAAAATATCTGAATGCCATGGCAGAAACATTCCATCTGGAAAATGATGTGCGGGTAAGCACACTGTCCCGTTATCCGGATGTCTTTGTTATGGAAGAACAGGAAATAGACGAAGAAGAGCTCTGGAATGGATTGCAGAAGGCAATCTGCGGAGCATGTGAACAATTCGTTGAGACCCGTATCCGGGAAGGCGAGAACTTAAAGAAGGATCTCTGTGAGAAGTTAGATGACCTGCTTGCCGGAGTGGATTTCATTGAGGAGCGTTCTCCGCAGATTATGCAGGAGTACCGCAGCCATCTGACGGAAAAGATCCAGGAACTTTTGGGAGATACCCAGATCGATGAGGGAAGAATTGCGACAGAGGTTACGATCTATGCAGACAAGGTGTGTGTGGATGAAGAAACCGTGCGTCTGCGCAGCCATATTACCTCGATGAAGGAGACACTTTCAGAGGGCGGTCCGGTAGGACGTAAACTCGATTTTATTGCACAGGAGATGAACCGTGAAGCAAATACGATTCTCTCAAAGGCAAATAATATTGAAATTTCAGATGTGGGAATTAATCTGAAGACCGGAATCGAAAAGATCCGCGAACAGATCCAAAATATAGAATAAAGGAAGCGCGTTATGGAACAGAAAGGAAAGTTAGTTGTTATTTCCGGATTTTCCGGAGCGGGCAAAGGAACTCTGATGAAAGCACTGCTGGCAGCACATCCGGACAGGTATGCACTGTCGGTTTCCGCAACTACCAGAGATCCGAGACCGGGAGAAAAAGATGGTGTGGATTATTTTTTTGTGACGGACGAAACGTTTGATTCCATGATTCAGAAGGATGATTTTTTAGAATATGCAAAATATGTCAGCCACTCTTATGGAACTCCTCGTTCTTATGTGGAGGAAAATTTAAATCTCGGAAAGAATGTAATTTTAGAGATTGAGATACAGGGAGCATTAAAAGTAAAAGAAAAAATAAAAGATGCTGTCCTGATGTTTGTTACGGCACCGGATGCCGGGACACTGCGTGACCGTCTGGTCGGACGCGGTACAGAGACTCCGGAGGTCATTGCGGCACGGCTTGCACGTGCATGTGAGGAATCCGAAGGAATTGAAAATTATGATTATTTAGTGGTAAACGATACGGTGGATCACGCATCGGCTTTGATTGATCAGCTGATCTGTGATGAGCAGTCACAAAATACCGGAAGGGATCAGGAGTATCGGGTATCTGCTAATATAGATTTTATTAATCAAATGAGAGAAAATCTCAAAAGCTTTTCGAAAGGAGAATGAATATGATACATCCATCTTATGTTGAATTAATGAAAGTTGTAAATGACGAGGGCGAAATCGGTGAAGAACCGGTGGTAAACAGCCGTTACTCCATTGTTCTTGCCACAGCAAAGCGTGCGAGACAGATCATTGCCGGAGCAAAACCACTGATTGATGATCCGGTCTGCAACAAGCCGCTTTCCATTGCCGTGGAAGAGTTATACCGCGGAGAAGTAAAGATTGTACCTGGAGAGGACGAAAACTAAGAAATACCAAAAGGGAGTGACAGCTGTCATTCCCTTTTTCAAGTGAGAGGTTATATGAAATTATTATTTGTTTCACTCGGATGTGACAAAAATCTGGTAGATTCCGAGTACATGATCGGTATGCTTACCAGTCATGGAATTGAACTGACGGATGATGAAACGGAAGCGGATATCATTATTGTCAACAGCTGCTGTTTTATCGGCGATGCAAAAGAAGAAAGCATTAACACCATTCTGGAAATGGCAGAGCAGAAAAAAACAGGCTGCTGTAAATCACTCATTGTCACCGGCTGCCTGACACAGCGTTATCAGGATGAAGTGAAAAAAGAAATACCGGAAGTAGATGCTATTTTAGGAACCAATTCCTATGATTCCATTGTAGAGGCACTCGAGGAGACCCTGCAGCATAAATTTTATAAAAATTTTCATACGCTCAGCGGACTGCCGCAGCTGTCGACCAAACGGACGGTTACGACAGGCGGACATTATGCATATCTGAAAATTGCAGAGGGATGCAACAAAAACTGCACCTACTGTGTGATCCCGTCTGTGCGCGGACGTTACCGCAGTGTTCCGATGGACGAGCTGGTTACGTCAGCAGAAGAACTGGTTGCAGGAGGCGTAAAGGAACTGATCCTTGTTGCGCAGGAGACAACGCTTTACGGTGTGGATCTGTATGGGAAAAAATGCCTGCATGAATTGTTAGACCGCCTGAACGGGATTTCCGGCCTGTTCTGGATTCGTATTATGTACTGTTATCCGGAGGAAATCTATGAGGAACTGATCGATTCCATGATTAAGGATAAAAAGGTCTGTCACTATCTGGACATGCCGGTCCAGCACTGCAACGATACAATTTTGCAGCGCATGGGAAGAAAAACAAATAAAAAGGAACTGATCGAGAGAATCCATTATTTGAGAAAACGTGTCCCGGATATCACTTTGCGGACCTCTTTGATCTGCGGATTCCCGGGGGAGACAAAAGAGCAGCACGAAGAACTGATGCAGTTTGTCAATGATATGGAATTTGACCGTCTCGGAGCGTTTACTTATTCCGCGGAGGAAGGAACACCGGCAGCGGAAATGCCGGATCAGGTGCCGCAGGAACAAAAAGAGGAATGGCAGGCAGACGTCATGGAACTTCAGGAAGAAGTGATTTTTGACAAGAATGAAGCCATGAAAGGTACGGTTTTGTATGCGTTTATTGAAGGACAGGTTGCGGATGAAAATAATACCTACGTCGGCAGAACCTACCGGGATGCGCCAAATGTAGACGGATATATTTTTATCAATACAGACGAAGAACTTTTAACCGGAGATATTGTGAAGGTGGAAGTTACCGGTGCATATGAATATGACCTGATTGCTACGATTGTAAAATAGGAGGAACAATTATGAATTTACCAAATAAATTAACGACTTTCCGTGTGATTCTTATTCCGTTTTTTGTATTTTTCCTGTTAGCTCCATACTTTGAAGGATACGGAAATTACATTGCGCTTGTTATTTTTATTGTCGCAAGCCTGACGGATTTTCTGGATGGAAAAATTGCAAGAAAATACAATCTTGTAACAAATTTCGGAAAGTTTATGGATCCGCTGGCAGACAAGCTTCTGGTCTGCTCTGCGCTGATCTGTCTGATTGCGCTGGACAGAATTCCGGCATGGATTGTGATTGTGATTATTTCCCGCGAGTTTATTATCAGCGGATTCCGTCTGATTGCTGCAGACAATGGTGTGGTGATTGCGGCAAGCTACTGGGGCAAATTTAAAACCGCATCCCAGATGGTCACCGTGATTCTTCTGGTACTGAATATTCAAAATACGGTATTTACAGTACTCGGAACGGTATTTATTTATATTTCCCTGGTACTTACCGTCGTATCTCTGATTGATTATATCGCAAAAAACAAAGAAGTATTAAAGGATCAGAACTAATGAAAATTGACAGACTTCTGGCAGAACACCAGCTGCTGGTGACGACAGCCGAGAGCTGTACCGGAGGACTGGTAGCGTCTACACTGGTAGATATTCCGGGAATTTCCGATTATTTTAAAGAGGGATATATCACTTATGCTCCCGAAGCAAAAGAAAAGATACTGGGAGTATTGCCGGAGACCATTTCCGATTATGGTGTCGTGAGTGAACAGACCGCACGGGAGATGGCGGAAGGTGCTGCAAAACAGGCACACGCGGGATGTGCGGTGGCTACAACGGGGGTTGCTGGACCCGGGGGAGGAACTTTAAAGACTCCGGTGGGAACGGTCTGTTTTGGATGTTTTGTGCAGGGAAAGATATTTTCCGGGACAGAACATTTTACCGGTACAAGAAGTGAAATAAGACATGCGGCTGCGGCATATGCCATTGCATTTCTGGAGCGGTGTATCATCAAAACATATGGAGGAACCTTATGCGAATCATAGCAGGAACAGCGCGCAGCCTGCCGCTGAAAACAATTGAGGGGCTGGAAACGCGCCCGACAACAGACAAGATCAAAGAGACATTATTCAATATGCTGCAGAATGATGTGCCGGGATGTTATTTCCTGGATCTGTTTGCGGGCAGCGGTCAGATCGGGTTAGAAGCAATCAGCCGCGGAGCTTTGTATGCGGTTTTTATTGAGAATAACCGGAAAGCGGCCAAATGCATTGAAGATAATATTGCATTCACAAAATTTACGAAGGAATCCAGACTGCTTACCACGGATGTGATCAGCGGAATCAGCAGTCTGGAGGGAAAATATACATTTGATATTATTTTTATGGACCCGCCATACCGGCAGGGACTTGAAGAAGATGTGCTGCGTTTCCTTTCAAAATCAAGTGTGTTGAAACCTGACACCATGATTATTGTGGAAGCATCGCTGGATACGGATTTTTCTTATCTGGATGAGCTGGGATTTTCCGTGATAAAGTTCAAAAAATATAAGACAAACATGCATGTCTTTATTCAACAGAAGAGGGTATAACAAACATGAAAAAAGCAATTTATCCGGGAAGTTTTGATCCACTGACATTCGGACATATGGACATCATCAACCGTGCTTCAAGAATTGTGGATGAGCTGGTCGTCGGAGTGCTCAACAACAGCGCAAAAAATTCGTTGTTTTCTTTAGAAGAACGTGTTAGTATGATAGAAGAGATGACAAAGGATATTCCAAACGTTACGGTGGCGTCCTTTGATGGTCTGTTGGTAGAGTTTATGAATAAAATAGATGCTACCATTATCGTGCGTGGGCTTCGTGCAGTGACAGATTTTGAGTACGAGCTGCAGATCGCACAGGCGAACCATGTGCAGGATTCTAATATTGAAACCATTTTCCTGACAAGTGATCTTTCTTATTCCTATTTAAGTTCGACAATTGTCAAGGAATTTGCGTCCTACGGTGGAGATATTTCCAACTTTGTACCGGAACGTTTTATTGAACGGATTTATAAGAAATATGAGAACAGATAGGAGAGATTTTCACTATGAGCAGTAAGATGGAACAGATTATTGAGGAAATCGAAGAGTATATTGATGGCTGTAAATTCCAGCCGCTCTCAAGTACAAAGATTATTGTCAACAAAGAAGAATTAGAAGAACTTATTGCGGAACTTCGCGCCAAAACACCGGAAGAAGTAAAGCGTTATCAGAAGATTATCAGCAATAAGGAAGCAATTTTAGCAGATGCACAGGCGAAGGCGGATCAGATCATTGCACAGGCACAGGTGCAGACCAACGAACTTGTCAGCGAGCATCAGATTATGCAGCAGGCATATGCACAGGCAAATGAAGTTGTTATGATCGCAACCAAGCAGGCCCAGGAAATTTTAGACAATGCTACCAATGAGGCAAACAGTCTGCGTGTCAGTGCCATGGGATATGCGGATGACCAGCTGCATGAGATCGAGGAGGTTTTGTCGAATTCCATCGAGACTTCTCAGGCGCGGTATGACAGTCTGATTTCTTCACTACAGGGTTTCCTTGATGTAGTGACAAAGAACCGGGCACAGCTGTTTCCACAGACAGAAGCAGCAGAGGAGGCAGCCGCTTCTGCCGGACAGGCAGCAGAGTCTGCAGAGGAGCCGCAGATTACCAATATTTCAGCTTCAGATGAGGATGCCCAGGAAGAGTAAAGGAATACAGCATCCAACGGTTAACAGTAAGAGGATTATTTTCTGTAATACATAGTTCCGGAGCGAGAGACCGGTCTGGTGAAGGATGGAAGAGACCTGAAAAATGCCGGACAATCCTCCCCATGACAGGAATAACACTGCCAGAAGAGATTTTATCTGTCTGGTGCAGGCAGAGGTGGAAAGCAGCGCAACACCGTTTGTAACTTCTAAGAATCCGGTGGCGGCCAGCGAAAACCAATGCGCCGGAAACGGCAGTGTCTGCAGCATTTCGCAGAAAATGGAAAACAGGATGATATAGCCGCATATTTTGATCAGGGTTTCAAATCCGTGAATGATGCCGGCATCAATGATTTGCATATCCATATGAAATCTTGATGCCGTTTCTTTTTGTGTAGAAGAAGGGGTTCTGTGATATAATAACAGCATACTCATTCCATACAAAAACGGAATGCCATAGATCAGAAAAACGTATACAGGAGATAACGGAAGCTGCAAAATTTCCTGAATGGCGGTTATGACAAATACGGGACTTAAGTTGTTTGTAAAGCAGCATAAGGCAGAGGCTTTTTCCCGGGAGATATAGTTACTGCTGTAAAAGTTGGCAGTCAGTTTGCAGCCGATGGGAAATCCAAACAAAAAACCACACAGTACGATGTAGCAGGCAGAAAATTTTTTCGGAAGAATTTCACTGCGCAGAATGACATACGAGAGGACACAAAAAGGGAGCAGTGTCGGAAGAATCTGTGTAAACCACAGCTGCAGCCCCTGTTTTGATGCCGAGACTGCTGCGTGGGGGAAACAGATAAAAAACAAAAACAGTATGCAACAGAGAAGAGTAAATACAAATTTTTTCATGATACAGTTTATGTGAGACAGGAGGAGTATATGAGTACATTAGAGCATTTATATCCGGAAAGGGTATTTTATTATTTCAAGCAGATCGCAGCAATTCCACATGGATCGGGAAACACCAAAGCGATCAGTGATTACCTGGTAAAATTTGCAAAAGAACACGCACTGACCTGGTATCAGGATGAAGCAAACAATGTGGTTCTTGTCAAGGAAGCATCCAAAGGTTATGAAAAGGCTCCGGCGATCATCATTCAGGGACACATGGATATGGTCTGTGAAAAAGAAAAAGACTGTAATCTTGACATGGATAAAGAAGGGCTGCGCCTGTATGTAGATGGAGATTTCCTGAAGGCAGAAGGGACAACGCTTGGCGGAGATGACGGAATTGCAGTGGCATATGCGCTGGCAATTTTGGAATCAGATGAAATTTCCCATCCGAAATTAGAAGTTGTGATTACCGTGGATGAAGAAATCGGAATGCTGGGGGCGGCTGTCATGGATCTGTCTATGCTGACCGGACATACCATGTTAAATATTGACAGTGATGAAGAGGGAATTTTCCTGACCGGCTGTGCGGGCGGTATGGCATTAAATGTTTCCATTCCCGTAACCCGTGTCAGACAGACGGGAAAGAAACTTTCTCTTATTGTGACCGGGCTTTCCGGCGGACATTCCGGCAGTGAGATCGATAAAGAACATGGAAATGCAGATCTTTTGATGGGACGCCTGCTGTATGGAATCTTTTCGCGTTCCCCGTTTGGAATTCTCACTTTGCATGGTGGGTTAAAGGACAATGCAATTCCAAGAGAATGTGAGGCAGAAATTCTGATTCCGGCAGAAAATACGCAGATTGTCTGTGAATATGTAAAAGAACTGAATGAAATATTAAAAAAAGAACTGGTGGAAACAGATCCGGGCGTGCAGGTGCTGATAGAAGAACAGGGCAATGCTGAAGCGGAAATATTAGATTATCATTCGGTAAGCCGTGTGATTTTTTATCTGCGCAATGTGCCAAACGGAATTCAGCATATGAGCCAGCTGTTAAACGGTCAGGTAGAAACTTCCTTAAATCTTGGAATTCTGGAATTAAAAGAAGATGCCTTGACGTCGCTTACTTCGATCCGAAGCAGTGTAAAAACCCGCAAAGAAGATCTGTGTGCACGTGTTACGATGCTTGTGGAGATGCTTGGAGGAGAAGCAGAAGTGGAAGGTGATTATCCGGCGTGGGAGTATCGCACGGATTCTGCGCTGCGTCCGCAGGTAGAAAAAGTATACGAAGAGCTGTTTCATAAAAAACCTGTATTTTCCACGATTCATGCAGGGCTGGAGTGTGGCCTTCTTTCTGAAAAAATTCCGGATCTCGACTGCGTTTCTTTCGGACCGGACAATTTTGACATTCACACGCCAAAAGAGCATTTATCCATTTCTTCTACCGCAAGAGTATGGGATTTCCTTGTTGCATTTCTGCAGCAGGCAAACGTATGATTCGCCTGGACAAATTCCTGGCGGATTCCGGCGTCGGCACACGCACCGATGTGAAAAAACGAATCCGCGAGGGACGAATTACGGTAAATGATGCGGTGGCAAAGAAACCGGATCTTAAGGTTGATCCGGAACAGGATCAGATTCTGTTTGATCATCGTCCGGTGATTTATGAGAAGTATTCCTATTATCTCTTTCATAAACCGGCGGGCTGTGTGACGGCAAGATGTGACCGGTTAAACCGGACGGTTATGGATTTCTTCCCGGAGTCCATGCGAAAAGAGTTTGCACCGGTCGGAAGACTGGATAAGGATACGGAAGGGTTTTTGCTGATTACAAATGACGGAGAACTCACGCATCGCCTGCTGTCACCGGCATACCATGTCAAAAAAACGTATTTTGTACAGGTAGATCAGAAAATTCCAGATACGACGGCAGGACAATTTGCAGAGGGCGTGGACATCGGCGATGAGAAGCGCACACTTCCGGCAGATCTCAAAATCCTTGGGGACCGTGAGGCGGAACTTACGATTTCGGAAGGCAGATTTCACCAGGTGAAGCGTATGTTTGCATCGGTTGGATGTAAGGTGACATATCTGAAACGGATCTCCATGGGAACACTTACACTTGGAACATTAGAAAAGGCAACTTACCGTAAACTTACGGAACAGGAACTGGCTTCCCTGAAAAAAGAAGCGGAAAATAAACAATCATCAGGAGTATAAAATTATGTACGAAGGGTATCTGCCGATTTCAAAACAGGATATGCAGGAACGCGGGATTAAACAGCTGGATTTTGTATATGTGTGCGGAGACGCATATGTAGATCATCCGTCTTTCGGTCATGCAATCATTGCCAGACTGCTGGAGGCACATGGCTATACGGTGGGCATCATTGCGCAGCCGGACTGGAAGGATGATGCTTCTATTTCCGTGCTTGGCGTTCCAAGACTTGGCTTTTTGGTTTCTGCCGGAAATATGGATTCTATGGTGAATCATTATTCGGTATCCAAAAAACGCCGTGCAACCGATTCCTATACCCCGGGAGGCGTAATGGGAAAGCGACCGGATTATGCTACCGTGGTGTACTGTAATCTGATCCGGCATACATACAAGAAGACCCCGATCATTATCGGTGGAATTGAAGCCAGTCTGCGCCGTCTGGCACATTATGATTACTGGTCCAACAAGGTGAAACGTTCGATCCTGCTTGATTCCGGTGCAGATCTGATTTCTTATGGAATGGGAGAACACAGTATCATTGAAATCGCAGATGCATTGAATGCCGGAATCGATGTGCATGATATTACCTTTATTGACGGAACCGTATTTAAAACAAAAAACCGTGATCTGATCTATGATGCCATCGAGTTACCGGATTATGATGAGATCAAAGAAAATAAGCGTTCGTTTGCGCAGAGTTTTTATAAGCAGTACTGTAATACAGATCCATTTTCCGGAAAGCGCCTGTTTGAGCCTTACGGTGGAACCACATTTGTTGTGCAGAATCCACCGGCAAAGCCATTGACACAGACGGAAATGGATGAAGTCTATGCACTTCCGTATATGCGGAATTATCATCCGTCATATGAAAAAGACGGAGGGGTTCCTGCAATCCGGGAGATTAAGTTTTCCCTGATCAGCAACCGCGGATGTTTTGGTGGATGCAGTTTCTGTGCGCTGACGTTTCATCAGGGCAGAATTATCCAGACGAGAAGCCACGAGTCGATCATTGATGAGGCAAAACAGATCATTCAGGAACCGGACTTCAAAGGGTATATCCATGATGTCGGGGGACCTACGGCGAATTTCCGTGCACCGGCATGCAAAAAGCAGATGACGAAGGGGGCCTGTCCGACGAAGCAGTGCCTGTTCCCGAAACCATGTAAGAATCTGGAGGTAGATCATAAGGATTACATTGCCCTTTTGAAAAAGCTGCGGGTGCTTCCGGGTGTGAAAAAAGTATTTATCCGTTCGGGTATCCGGTTTGATTATCTGATGTATGATAAGGATCGTACATTTTTGCGGGAACTGTGCGAGCATCATGTGAGCGGGCAGTTGAAGGTGGCACCGGAACATATCAGCAATACCGTTTTACAGAAACTGGGAAAGCCAAGTGTGGAAGTGTATAACAGTTTTGTAAAAGCGTATAAAGATATGAATAAAAAAATCGGAAAAGAGCAGTATCTTGTGCCGTATCTGATGTCTTCCCATCCGGGATCGACGCTGAAAGAAGCGGTCGAACTGGCAGAGTATCTGCGGGATTTAGGTTACATGCCGGAACAGGTACAGGATTTTTATCCGACACCGTCAACGATTTCTACCTGCATGTATTATACAGGACTGGACCCGCGGACAATGGAACCTGTATATGTGGCAACCAATCCGCATGAAAAAGCCATGCAGCGTGCACTGATCCAGTATCGCAACCCGAAAAATTACGATCTGGTACATGAAGCATTAATCAAAGCAGGACGTCAGGATCTGATCGGATTTGATTCCAAATGTCTGATCCGTCCGCGCCGGCCGAAAAAAGACGCGGGTACTTCCTACCGGTCATCCAGACAGGGAAAGAAGGCACCGGCAGGCAAGGCTGCTGCCGGAAAGATGGTGACCGCAAAACACAAAAAGAAAACCATCCGCAACATCCATAAAAAGAAGTAGGAAACGTTATGAAAACATTTACCATCGGCACGAATGATGCCAACCAGCGGTTTGATAAATATTTAAAAAAACTGCTGCCCAATGCATCGGTCAGTTTTTTATATAAGATGCTTCGAAAAAAGAATATTACTTTGGACGGAAAAAAAGCGACCGGGAAGGAGACGCTGCAAAAAGGCGCGCAGGTAGCGGTGTTTTTCAGTGATGAAACACTGCATAAATTTATGCAGGATACAAAAAAACTGCAGGAAGAGTTTCACATGCTGCAGCGTCTGCCCATGAAGGGGCTTTCCATCATTTATGAAGATACGGATATTCTCATCGCGGATAAGCCATACAATATGCTTTCCCAGAAAGCAAAAGAACAGGATCTGTCTGCCAATGAATATCTGCTCGGCTATCTGATCCGGAGCGGGGCACTTTCTCTGGAGACATTCGGCACGTTTCGTCCGTCAGTGTGCAACCGGCTGGACCGCAATACGACAGGACTTCTTCTGATGGGCAAAACGCTTGCCGGCGCACAGATGCTTTCCGAGGGGCTGCGGGAACGTACCATTCATAAATTTTACCGTGCCATTGTATCCGGGAACGTTACAAAACCGGTACATCTGTCCGGATGGCTTATCAAAGACGAACATACCAATCAGGTAAAGATTCTGACACAGGAACAAAAAGATGCTGTACGGATTGAGACTTCTTATACGTCCGTACAGGCGAAAGGAACATGCAGTCTGTTGGAAATCTGCCTGATTACCGGAAAAACACATCAGATTCGTGCACATCTGGCATCTGTCGGTCATCCGGTTATCGGAGATCGCAAGTATGGGGACCCGTCAGTGAATCACAAATTTTATGGTACCTTTCATGTGGATCATCAGCTGCTTCATGCGTATCGTCTGGAATTTCCGGACGGAAGAGTTTTTACTGCTCCGATGCCCGAAATATTTAAAGAAATTATGGAAAAGGAGCGTGGATAGCAGATGCCGACCTGGAATTCAAGGGGACTGCGCGGATCAACACTGGAGGATCTTTTAAACCGTACAAACGAAAAATATGCACACAACGGCCTGGCGCTGATCCAGAAGATCCCGACACCGATTACTCCTATTAATATTGATAAAGAAACCAGACACATCACACTTGCCTATTTTGAACAGAAAAGTACCGTGGATTATATTGGAGCTGTACAGGGAATTCCGGTGTGTTTCGATGCAAAAGAATGCAACACCGACACCTTTCCGCTTGCCAATGTTCATCCGCATCAGGTGGCTTTTATGGAGCAGTTTGAAAAGCAGGAGGGAATAGCGTTTCTTCTGATATCTTTTACGCACAGGGAGGAATTTTATTATCTGCGTTTTTCCGATCTGGAGAAGTTCTGGAACCGGGCTCTGGATGGTGGACGGAAAAGCTTTCGGTATGAGGAGCTGAATCCGGCCTATTTTCTGCCAAAGGTATCAGGGGTACTGATTCCCTATCTTCAGGTTCTCCAGAAGGATTTAGAGGACAGGGATTGACAATCTTTGGAATATTTCTTATAATAGCGTTGTTTCATGTGCTACCAAATTATCACGGTATCACTTTAAAATAGTAAAGCGAGAGGTTCGATTATGACAGACCAGATGTTACATACGCCGGACGGAGTCCGGGATATTTATAACGGAGAGTGCAAACAGAAACTACTGTTGCAGGAGAGATTACACGATGTATTGCGTCAATATGGATATCGTGATATTCAGACACCAACGTTTGAATTTTTTAATATTTTTGGAAAAGAAATCGGTACAACACCATCCAAAGATCTGTATAAGTTTTTTGACAAGGACGGAAGCACGCTGGTACTTCGTCCGGATTTTACTCCATCTATTGCAAGAAGTGCTGCAAAGTACTATACCGAGGATGATATGCCGGTAAAACTTTGTTATATGGGAAACACGTTTATCAATTCCAACGCGTATCAGGGACGCTTAAAGGAAACGACACAGTGCGGTGCGGAGCTGATCGGAGACGGAACGGTTGCTGCTGACGCAGAAATACTTGCCATGGTAGTGGAGTCCCTTCTTTCGAGCGGACTGAAAGAATTTCAGATCTCGGTGGGACATGCACAGTTTTTCCGCGGGCTGGCAGAGGCGGCAGGACTTGATGAGGAACAGCAGCAGGAATTAAGAGAACTGCTTGCCAATAAAAATTATTTCGGTGTGGAAGAAATGGTAGAGAGAATGCATTTAAATGACACGTTAAAGAAACTGTTTTCCCTTCTCGGAAGTTTTGAGACACAGGTAGAAGAACTTGCTGAGGCAAAGTCTCTTGCTTCGGATTACCCGAACATTCTTTCCGCAATTACTGATCTGGAAAAACTCGGATCGTTTCTGCGGTTATACGGAATTGAAAAATACGTTTCGTTTGAACTCGGAATCATCAGCAATTACCATTATTATACCGGTATTATTTTTGCAGGATATACGTTTGGAACAGGAGAACCTGTGGTAAAGGGAGGACGCTATGACAGGCTGCTTACATATTTCGGAAGAAAAGCACCGGCCATTGGTTTTGCCATTGTTGTGGACCAGCTTCTTTCCGCTCTTTCCAGACAAAAGATCACACTTCCGTCCGAAGAGAAAAATCAGATGATCGTTTACGCGGAAAATAAGATTGCGGAAGCAGTAGAAAAAGCGAAAGAACTTCGCGCTCAGGGAATTTCGGTTTCTCTGATCCAGATGCAGGAAGGCCGGAGCAAAGATGATTATCTGAGCTATGCCATGAAGGATCACGTTTCAAAAGTAGAATTTATAGAGGAAGCATAGGAGGAGATCATGGAAGAAAAGAGATATCTGACGTTTGCACTGGGAAAGGGACGTCTGGCAAAAAAGACACTCGAACTGTTTGAAAAAATAGGAATCACCTGTGATGAGATCCGTGATCCAGATACCCGTAAACTGATCTTTGTCAATGAGGAACTTGGACTTCGGTTTTTCCTTGCCAAGGGACCGGATGTGCCTACATATGTAGAGTATGGTGCAGCCGATATTGGAATTGTCGGAAAAGACACGATTTTAGAAGAGTCGAGAAATATTTATGAAGTGCTGGATCTTGGATTCGGAAAATGCAAAATGTGCATCTGTGGACCGGAAAGTGCTGCGGAACTTTTGCAGCATCATGAACAGATCCGTGTGGCAACCAAGTATCCGCGGATTGCCAAAGATTATTTTTATAACAAAAAACATCAGACGGTTGAGATTATCAAGCTGAATGGTTCCATCGAACTTGCACCGATCGTTGGACTATCAGAGGTAATCTGTGATATAGTAGAGACAGGTACGACTTTGCGTGAAAACGGGCTGACGGTGTTAGAGGAAGTTTGTCCGCTTTCTGCACGCGTGGTCGTAAACCAGGTAAGTATGAAAATGGAAAATGAACGAATCACAAAACTGATCCGCGATTTGAAAAAAGTCATTTAGGAGGGACATCATGAGAATTTTAAAACTTACAGAGGATACCAGAAAAGATATTCTGCAGAATCTCTTAAAAAGAAGCCCGAATAATTACGGTGAGTTTGAAGGCCGTGTAAACGCCATTATTGAAGAAGTGCGAAATAACCGCGATCAGGCAGTTTTTAATTATACCAAGCAGTTTGACGGCGCGGACATCAATGCCGACAATATTCTTGTAACAGAAGAAGAGATTGCCGAGGCCTATGAGCAGGTTGACACGACATTGCTTGCAGTGATCCGCAAGTCTCTTGTAAATATCAAAAAATATCATGAAAAACAGGTACAGAATTCCTGGTTTACGACAGAGGACGGTATCATTCTTGGACAGAAAGTTACCGCACTTGCAACGGTTGGTGTCTATGTTCCGGGCGGAAAGGCCGTGTATCCTTCTTCCGTACTGATGAATGTTCTTCCGGCAAAAGTTGCGGGAGTAGACCGTATTGTAATGTGTACGCCACCAGGCAAAGATGGAAAAGTATATCCTTCCACTCTGGTTGCAGCCAAAGAAGCCGGAGTTGATGAGATCTATAAAGTCGGTGGAGCACAGGCAATTGCTGCCATGGCATTTGGAACCGAAAGTGTGCCAAAGGTTGACAAGATTGTCGGACCGGGAAATATTTATGTCGCACTTGCCAAAAAAGCAGTGTTTGGTTATGTCAGCATTGATTCCATTGCAGGACCGAGTGAGATTTTAGTGCTTGCGGATGAGACTGCAAATCCACGCTATGTTGCAGCGGATCTGTTATCCCAGGCAGAACATGATGAGATGGCATCTGCAATTCTGATCACCACAAGCCAGAAACTTGCAGAAGAAGTATCTGCAGAGATTGATCAGTTTGTCGCAGAACTTTCCAGAAAAGAGATCATCCAGAAGTCCCTGGACAATTACGGATATATTCTTGTGGCAGATAATATGGAAGAAGCAATTGATACCGTAAATGCGATTGCATCCGAACATATGGAAATTGTCACAGCAGATCCGTTCCACGTAATGACAAAGATCCGCAATGCCGGTGCTATCTTTATCGGAGAGTATTCCTCCGAGCCGCTTGGCGATTACTTTGCCGGACCAAACCATGTTCTTCCGACAAACGGAACGGCCAAGTTCTTTTCCGCACTTTCCGTGGATGATTTTATTAAAAAGTCCAGCATTATTTCTTACTCACGGGAAGCGCTTGAAAAAGTACATAAAGATATTGAGCAGTTTGCAGAATGTGAGAAACTGACCGCACATGCAAACTCCATCCGCGTTCGGTTTGAGTAGTATATGGGAAAGAAAGTCTAAAAGGAGCAGATTATGGAAAAAAGACAGATCAGCACAACACGCAAAACAAAAGAGACGGACATTCAGGTGACTTTAAATCTGGATGGAAGTGGTATTTCCCATATTGAGACAGGCATTGGATTTTTTGATCATATGCTGGAGGGATTTTCCAAGCACGGTTTCTTCGATCTGCATATGGAATGTGATGGAGATCTTCAGGTCGACAGCCATCATACGATCGAAGACTGCGGAATCGTACTTGGAGATGCGATCAAAAAGGCATTGGGGGACAAAAGCGGAATCAAACGATTTGGAAGCTGTATCCTTCCGATGGATGAGACACTTGTTTTGTGTGCGGTAGATCTATCCGGACGTCCATATCTTGTATTTGACGGCGAATTTACTACGGAGCGTCTGGGAACACTTGATACCGAAATGATCCGTGAATTTTTCTATGCGGTCTCCTACAGTGCGGGCATGAATCTGCACATTAAGGTGTTAAGCCCCGGAAATAATCATCATATGGCAGAAGCGATGTTTAAGGCATTTGCCAGAGCTTTGGATGAAGCGGTTTCCCATGATCCGAGAGTAAAAGGAATTCTGTCAACGAAAGGAAGTTTGTAATACATGAAACAAAAAAACATTGTCGCGACGCTTTATTTAAAAGATGGTCATGCAGTAAGATCCATGACCGATTTTACGCCGGTAGATGCGAATGTTTATCGACTGTGCCAGTTATACAACGACAGTGGAGTTGACAAGATCATTATTTTTGACCTGTCTACCAGCGATGATGAGCATGAAAAGAATGTCAATACGATTCGAAACATCAATCGCAACATTGATATTAAAGTATGCGCAGGAGGAAACATTAACCGTCTGGAAGACATCAAAAAACTTTTGTTTGCGGGATGCCTTCAGGTGATTTTAAATGCTTCTAAGCCTTCGAGCATCGGACTGGCGGAGGAAGCCAGTGCACGTTTTGGCAAAGACCGGATTCTGCTCTCTATCAACAATGTGGATTTTATTTTTAAGAATCAGGATTCGATTGAAAATACATTCCATGAAGCACTGGTGTTAAATCCGGAAATTCTGGATGCACTGGAAAATCTGACCAACATTCCGTATGTGGTGGAACTTCCGGATTATAATTTTGACGAGATCGTAAGGCTGCTGAAGCGGGAAAAAATCCGAGGAATTGCGGGTCCGTTCATCAATGATACTTCAACGGATATTATGAAGTTAAAGTCTTCTCTGCTTCAGGAAGGCATCAATATGTATAATTTTGCACCGGATCTGTCCTGGGAGGATCTGAAACTGAATTCGGACGGAATGGTTCCGGTCATTGTGCAGGATTACCGTACAGATGAAGTGCTGATGCTTGCATACATGAACAAAGAGGCGTTTGATACGACAATTAATCTCGGGAAAATGACCTACTGGAGCAGAAGCCGTGATGAACTCTGGACCAAAGGACTGACTTCCGGGCATTTCCAGTATGTGAAATCCCTGACGGCTGACTGTGACTTTGATACGATTCTGGCAAAAGTCTCCCAGGTAGGGGCTGCCTGTCACACCGGAAACCGTACCTGTTTTTTCAATAGCATCGTACAAAAAGAGTATGTTGAGAAAAATCCGCTGAAGGTACTTGAGAGCGTGTATGATATTATCAAGGAACGTAAAGCACATCCGCAGGATGGTTCCTATACCAATTATCTGTTTGGGAAAGGAACCGATAAGATTTTGCAGAAACTTGGGGAAGAGTGTACGGAAATTGTAATTGCAGCGAAAAATCCGGAACCGGAAAACATCAAATACGAGATTTCCGATTTTCTGTATCACTGTATGGTGCTTATGGTGGAAAAAGGCATTACCTGGGAAGAGATTGCCAATGAACTTGCCCAGCGATAAAAAATAAATGTTAAGAGGTATCTATGAGAAAACTAGCTTTAAGTGACGAGATTCTGATGCAGATTGAAAAACCTGCACGCTATATCGGTAATGAGCTGAATTCTGTAGTAAAAGATGACACATCGCAGATTCGTTTTGCGATGTGTTTTCCTGATGTATACGAAATTGGTATGTCACATCTTGGAATTCAGATCCTATACGACATGTTTAACCGCAGAGAGGACACCTGGTGTGAACGTGTCTATTCTCCATGGCCGGATCTGCATAAAATTATGAAGGAGCAGAATATTCCGCTGTTCGGACTTGAGTCCCAGGAACCGGTCAAAAACTTTGATTTTGTCGGTCTGACTCTGCAGTATGAGATGTGCTACACCAATATTTTACAGATTCTGGATCTGGCACAGATTCCGCTTCTTTCGGCTGACCGTGGGGACGAAGACCCGATTATTTTAGGTGGAGGACCATGTTCTTATAATCCGGAACCGATTGCAGACTTTTTTGATTGTTTTTATATTGGAGAAGGGGAGACACAGTATGATACATTTTTAAATCTCTATAAGTCGATGCGGGCATCCGGACAGTATTCAAGAAAGGCATTTCTGCATGAGGCGGCAAAAATAGAGGGCATTTATGTCCCGTCGCTGTATGAAGTCCGTTACAAAGAAGATGGCACGATAGCGGCATTTACTCCTGTTTATGATGATATTCCGGCAACCATCAAAAAGCAGGTGGATATGGATCTGACCGGCTCGGTTTATCCGGAAAAACCGGTGGTTCCATTTATCAAAGCAACACAGGATCGCGTGGTGCTTGAAATACAGAGGGGCTGTATCCGCGGATGCCGTTTCTGTCAGGCCGGCATGATTTACCGGCCAAACCGGGAAAAGGGCGTAAAACGACTGAAAGAACTTGCACAAACCATGCTTGCATCGACCGGCTATGAAGAGATTTCCTTAAGTTCTCTCAGTTCATCGGATTATTCCGATCTGGAGGAACTGATCAATTTCCTGATTGAGGAGTGTGACAAAAAACATGTCAATATTTCCCTGCCATCCCTTCGTATTGATGCCTTTTCCCTTGATATTATGCAGAAAGTGCAGGACATCAAAAAAAGCAGTCTGACATTTGCCCCGGAGGCAGGTTCCCAGAGACTGCGAAATGTCATCAATAAAGGCCTGACGGTTGACAATATTCTGACCGGTTCCCATGATGCGTTTGCCGGCGGCTGGAATAAGGTCAAGCTTTATTTTATGCTTGGACTTCCAACGGAAACAGAAGAAGATATGCGGGCGATCCCGGAACTGGCAAACGAGATTGCCGCTTTGTATTATGACACCGTGCCAAAGGAACAGAGAAACGGAAAATGCCAGATTACAATCAGTACTTCCTTTTTTGTACCGAAACCTTTTACCCCGTTCCAGTGGGCTACCATGTTAGACCCATCAGATTATCTGGCGCGTGCCAAGATTGTCAATGATCATGTAAAGGAACAGTTAAACCACAAGAGTATCCGTTACAACTGGCATGAAGCCGATGTGACGGTATTGGAAGGAATTCTTGCGCGCGGAGACCGTAAGATTTCAAAAGCTATTCTTTATGTGTATGAACACGGCGGATTTTTCGATGCGTGGTCGGAATTCTTTCACTATGATCTGTGGCTGGAGGCATTTGCTGCATGTGGCATTGATATTGATTTTTATACCAAGAGAGCACGAAGCGACGATGAAATTTTTCCGTGGGATTTTATTGATGTCGGTGTGACAAAGGCATTTATGCTGCGTGAATGGAAAACCGCGCTCAGTGAGACGGTGACGCCAAACTGCCGGATGCGCTGCTCCGGATGTGGTGCAAGACAATTTGGAGGAGGTGTCTGCTTTGAAAATCAGAATTAAATTTCGAAAATGGGGTGTCATGAAATTCATCGGACACCTGGATATGATGCGCTATTTTCAGAAAGCGGTCCGGCGTGCAAAGATTGATATCCGTTATTCGGAAGGATATTCTCCGCATCAGATTATGTCCTTTGCGGCGCCGCTTGGAGTCGGAATCACAAGCGATGGCGAATATTTTGATATTGAAGTCAATGAATCCATGACATCTAAGGAGGCAGTCGCTGCACTGAATGAAACCATGGTAGATGGTGTGGAGGTTACTTCCTATGTGAAACTGCCGGATAAAGCGAAAACCGCGATGTCAATTGTGGCAGCAGCGGATTACCGGCTGAGCTATAAAGAAGGGTACGAAAGTCCGTTTTCAACGGAAGAATGGAAAAGAATCGTCAAAGAACGGTTTTTGGACAGCCCGCAGTTTACCATTATCAAAAAGACGAAAAAAAGTGAACGGGAAGTGGACCTAAAACCATTGGTATACGCGTTTTCCGTTGAAGAGGAGCAGGGACGCCCGGCATTTTTCCTGCAGGTTTCTACGGGCAGTGTGGATAATATCAAACCGGAACTGGTACTTTCATCGGTTTATCAGCTTTGCGGACTGGAATACTGTGAATCCGCAATCCAGATCCACCGGCTCGAAGTTTATGCGAGGGATGAACAGGGGCAGCTGGTTGGGCTTTCCGGCATGGGAGAGGAAATTGTTTAAATGAATCGGATCGTTGTCACAAAACTGGAACATCATCAGACAGAGTATCTTGCTTATCTGGTTTTGGATGAGAACCGGAAGCTGCAGGAACTTCAGGTTTTTGAACCGGAAGAAAATACTCTGCTGGATCATATTTATGTAGGATATGTAGAGAAGATTGTGCCCAATATTCATGCCGCTTTTGTGCGCATTGCGGATGGACAGAAATGCTATCTTCCGCTGAATGATGTGAAAAACCCGGTGTATACCAGAAAATTATCCAAAAAAGAAGCGCTCTGTGAAGGGGATGAGTTGCTGGTGCAGGTTGTAAAAGATGCGGTAAAAACCAAAGATCCGGTCGTAAGCACCAAGCTTGTAGTGCATGGACATTACTGTTTCCTTTCGACAGAGAATACCTGTCTTGGCGTTTCTAAAAAATTATCCCAGGAGGAATCAAAAAGACTGTCGGCTCTTTTAGAGAACACGTGTAAGGATCATGAAGCAGAAGGGTATGGGCTGGTATTCAGAACCAATGCAGGGGCGGTTCCGGAAACCGAATTATGCGAAGATATCGAGCTGGTGCAGAAAGAATACCGGGCTTTAAAGAAGACCGGTACACATCAGAATGCCGGAGATCTGGTGTACCGGAATCTCCCCGGCTATTTGGCGCGGTTAAAAGCAGAAAATTTTGAAAAAACAGATCTGGTTCTTACGGATGGTCAGGATCTGTATCAGGAGATCTGTGCATACCTTCCCCATCTTGTGGAAGAAAAGAAAGTGCAGCTTTACAGGGATGATGCGGTCAGTCTTTCGACTTTATATCATCTGCGGGGCAATATGCAGGAACTGCTTTCTTCCAAAGTATGGCTTGATTCCGGAGCCAATATTATCATTGAATCTCTTGAAACCCTGACGGTCATTGATGTCAACAGCGGAAAAAACCGGTCCCGCCGGGAAGAGGCTTTATTTGCGATCAATGTTGAAGCGGCAAAAGAGATTGCACGGCAGCTTCGTCTGCGCAACATTTCAGGGATGATCCTCGTGGATTTCATCAATCTGAAAAAGAAAGAACAGCAGCAGAAGCTGATTTCCGTTATTCGGGAGGAATTACAAAAAGATTCGGTTCCCGCAAATTTTATCGATATTACCAGACTTGGTCTGGTGGAACTGACCCGGAAAAAAGTATACAAATCTTTGCGTGAAATTTTATCATAAACAGCTTGACGAACAGGTGGTCATGTGCTATTATACACTAGTATGCCGCACAGTGAGGTAAAAGTTTGCTTATTGGCAACACCGTAACTGGCGAGTAATGATAAATAGGAGGTGCCATATGTACGCAATTATAGCAACAGGTGGTAAACAGTACAAAGTATCCGAAGGCGATATCATTACCATTGAAAAGCTTGGAGTTGATGCTGGTGAGAAGGTTACTTTTGATCAGGTATTAGCAGTATCCGGAGACGATATGAAGGTTGGAAACCCAACAGTAGCCGGAGCAACTGTTGAAGCTTCTGTCATCAAAGAAGGCAGAGCAAAGAAAGTAATCGTTTACAAGTACAAGAGAAAAACCGGTTATCACAAGAAGAACGGACACAGACAGTCGTTCACCCAGGTTAAGATTGAAAAGATTAATGGATAATCGATAGGAATTGTTATATGATTACTATAACGATTTTACAGGATCATGAAGATGCAGTGGGATTTCACTGCATCGGTCATTCCGGATATGCGGAAGCAGGAAGTGATATTATCTGCGCAGGTGTTTCGGCACTTGTGATAAATACGATCAATTCCATAGAGACTTTCACAGAGGATTCTTATCATATTGATACAGAAGAGACATCCGGGCTGATTGATTTCAGACTTGATCAGAAAGCCGGTCATGATACACAGCTTCTGATGAAGTCCATGGTTCTGGGCTTACAAGGAATACAAAATGATTATGGGAATGAGTATATCATTCTTGATTTCAAGGAGGTGTAGGACATGTTGAATATGAACCTTCAGTTTTTTGCTCATAAAAAGGGAGTTGGTTCTACAAAGAACGGCCGTGATTCCGAGTCCAAGAGATTAGGAGCAAAGAGAGCAGACGGACAGTTCGTAAAGGCTGGCAATATTCTCTATAGACAGCGTGGTACAAGAATTCATCCAGGTGTGAATGTTGGTATCGGTGGAGACGACACATTATTTGCTAAAGTAGATGGTGTTCTTCGTTTCGAGAGAGTAGGAAGAGATAAGAAGCAGGCTTCTGTATATCCAGTAGACAACGAGTAGTTTACAAAACCCCGACTTTTTGAGCCGGGGTTTTATCGTTATGTAGGAGAGAGATTATGTTTGCAGACCGTGCAAAAATTATTATCAAATCAGGAAAAGGCGGAGACGGACATGTGTCCTTCCGTCGTGAAAAATATGTGCCGAACGGTGGTCCGGACGGTGGCGATGGAGGAAAAGGCGGAGATGTCATTTTCTTAGTAGACGAGGGAATCAATACGCTTGCAGACTATCGGCACAGACGAAAATTCGCAGCAGAACCGGGCGAAGAAGGTGGCAAGAAAAACTGCCATGGAAAAAATGGTGCAGATCTGATATTAAAAGTTCCGGAGGGAACAATTATAAGAGATGCGGCATCCGGAAAAGTAATTGCCGATATGTCAGGGGAAAATAAGCGTTCTGTCATTTTGCATGGCGGCCGTGGAGGACTTGGCAATCAGCACTTTGCAACTTCCACCATGCAGGCTCCAAAATATGCCCAGCCGGGACAGGAAGCCATCGAGATTGAAGTTCAGCTGGAACTTAAAGTGATCGCGGATGTGGGACTGGTTGGTTTCCCGAATGTCGGAAAATCCACCTTTTTATCGCGTGTGACCAATGCACAGCCAAAGATCGCCAATTACCATTTTACGACATTACAGCCAAATCTGGGTGTTGTTGACATGGAAGACGGAAACGGTTTTGTGATTGCAGATATTCCGGGACTGATTGAAGGTGCTTCCGATGGTGTCGGTCTGGGACATGAATTTCTCCGGCATATTGAAAGAACCAAAGTCATTATCCATATTGTGGATGCGGCCGGAACCGAAGGACGTGATCCAATTGCGGATATTCATGCCATTAACCGGGAACTAGATGCATATAATCCGGACTTGTTGAAGAAACCACAGGTAATTGCAGCAAACAAGATTGATGCAATTTATGGCAATGAAAACGAAATTATTTCTGCGCTTCGTGCAGAATTTGAGGAAAAAGAAGGCATTAAAGTGTATCCGATTTCTGCGGTGAGCGGTCAGGGTGTTCGGGAATTACTGTTTCATGTACGTGAACTTCTGGCAAAATGTCCGAAGGAAGCCGTTGTCTATGAGCAGGAATTTGATCCGGCACTTGGCTTCTTTAAGGATGAACCATATACAATTACCCGAGCAGAAGACGGTGCCTTTGTTGTAGAGGGTCCAAAGATTGAAAAAATGCTTGGATATACCAATATGGATTCCGAAAAAGGATTTTTATTCTTCCAGAAATTCCTTCGGGAACAGGGCATCTTAAAGGAACTGGAAGAACAGGGCATACAGGATGGAGATACTGTCCGTATGTATTATAACGAATTTGATTATTATAAGTAACAGGAGGAAACGCTATGAACAGCAGACAGCGCGCCTATCTGGGAAGCCTTGCCAACAATATAGATCCGATCTTTCAGATTGGAAAAGCATCTCTGACACCGGAGATCATTGAAGCACTTGATGCCGCATTGGAAAAGAGAGAACTGATTAAAGTCTCTGTATTGAAAAACTGTATTGATGATCCGAAGGAGATCGCTTCTGTCATTGCAGAGCGTACACATTCCAATGTCGTAAAAGTAATCGGAAAGAAAATGATCTTTTACCGCAAGGCAAAGAAGAATCCAAAGATTAAACTTCCGGAATAAGACACATGAATATCGGAATATTAGGAGGGTCTTTTGATCCAATTCATAACGGACATCTTCATATGGCAAAATGTGCATACGAATCTTATGCACTGGACCAGGTATGGCTTATTCCCGCCGGACACTCTCCAAATAAGGATGAGCATGGGATGACCGATGCCAAAGACCGGTTTCAAATGTGTAAACTGGCCGCACAGCCGTATCCCTGGATGACGGTCAGCCGGTTGGAGCTTGACAGTGCCGAGAGAAGCTACACATACCGCACCATGGAGAAATTGTCGGAACAGTTTCCGATGCATCGTTTCTTCTTTATTATGGGTGGAGATTCTCTGGACTATTTTGAACAATGGAAACAACCGGAACGAATTGCCAAACTGGCTACGATTCTGGTGATCCCGAGGGATCTTTTTACCATCGCTGCACTGGAGAAGAAGATCCGTTTGTTGCAGGAACAATTTCCCTGTGATATCCGGATCGTTCCCTGTGAACGTTTTTTGATGTCTTCGACAAAGATCCGCCAGGCACTGATGAGAGGAGAATATCCGGAACATGCGTTTCCGGAAGAAGTATCTGCGTATATTCGCAGGCATCATCTGTATCAATCGTAAAGAAGTGGAGCAAAACGTATGGAACGAGAAGAAATACAAAAGAGATTGAAAAAAGAACTGGATAAAAACCGCTATGAGCATACGCTTGGGGTCATGTATACGGCAGGAAGCCTTGCCATGGCATATGGATATGATTATGAGAAGGCGATGATCGCAGGACTTCTGCATGATTGCGCCAAATGCCTCCCGACAGAGAAAAAGATTTCTCTCTGTGAAAAAAACGATATCCTGATTTCTAAAGTAGAGCGTGAAAATCCAGGACTTCTCCATGCAAAAGCAGGTATGGTTTTGGCAGAGGAAGCATATGGAGTAAAGGACCCGCAGATTCTTCATGCCATCAAGGTGCATACAACCGGAGAGCCGGATATGAATACATTGGATAAGATTATCTACATTGCCGATTATATTGAACCTTTAAGATGTGAAGCTCCCCATCTTTCGATCATAAGACAGATTGCCTTTTCGGATCTGAATCAGTGTATGGCAGAAATCTTATATGATACGCTGCATTATTTAAGCGGGAGAAAAGGCAGTGTAGACCCAACGACCCAGTTAACCTATCAATTTTATGAACCGTATGGAAAGGATCAGCCATGGAAACATTAGAAATCGTAAAGACCGCCGTAGAAGCGCTCAGAGATAAAAAGGCAGAGGATGTAACCGTTATTGATATTACAGGAGTTTCCTCTATCGCCGATTATTTTATTATTGCAAACGGAAACAACCAGAATCAGCTGACTGCAATGCAGGATGCTGTAGATGAAGCATTATACAAAGCAGGGCTGCATGCAAAGCAGATTGAAGGAAATAATAAGTCGACATGGATTCTGATGGACTATGAGGATATCATTGTGCATCTGTTTTCCAAAGAAGACCGTCTGTTCTATGATCTCGAACGCATCTGGAGAGATGGAAAGATCATTGAGATGTAATTCCAACAGGTATTTTGTGTAACAGACATGATTGATTATAAAGAGTGATTATAAATGAAAAGTGAGAGAATAACTTCTTTCCTACGGATATGAAAGGGAAGAAGGTTATTCTCTTTTTTTGTGACAAAATAATATAGCAGGTTATAAATATTAATAGAACAGATAATTAGCTACCGAATTTCCGGAGAGTAATCCGGAGAGTAATAGGAAACTACGAGATACTCGCCGCTGTGCAGTGTATTATCTTCCGAGATTCCGTTCAGTTCGCACACCTCATCGATAAACTGCGCACGGGAGGTACAGTCAGAGGCAGCATATTGATCGGCAAGAGACCACAAAGAATCTCCCTTTTGTAATTGGACACTTGTGTAATATTTATGAACCGGCTGTTCGGCTCTGGAACCGGCAAATGTAATAATACTGTTTCCAATCAGAATAACGGCGAAGATGACAAGAACACAGACCAGAACAATCACGCGTTTCTGGGTCTGAACGGTATGTTCTCTTCGGGTGAGACTTTCATTTGCACGAGGTGAGATTTTTTCATTATATACCCTTTTCATAATAAATTCCTCCTGTTTTATCCGAAATCGAACATTTGTTTGTATAAGATAAATATAATACGCGAACATGTGTTTGTCAATAGAAAATACGAACAAATTTTCGGAATATACGTTTGCGTTCTATGTTGTAGTATGATAAACTAAGATCATAAAGAAATACGCCCGGAGGTAACGCATTATGGCATATGGAAAAATCTCAGATAAACAGAGAGAAATTCTGGAATATATAAAAAAAGAAATCTTAAACAAAGGATATCCGCCAACAGTCCGTGACATTTGTGAAGCGGTCCATTTAAAGTCCACATCATCCGTCCATTCCCACCTGGAGACACTTGAGAAAAACGGATATATCCGTCGTGATCCGACAAAGCCGCGTGCAATCGAAATCGTGGATGATAACTTCAATCTGACACGGCGTGAAGTGGTGAATGTCCCTATGATCGGGCAGGTAGCCGCCGGTCAGCCGATGCTTGCCGTTGAGAATATTGATGCCTATTTCCCGATTCCTGCAGAGTATATGCCAAATGCAGAGTCCTTTATGCTGAAGGTGAAGGGCGAGAGCATGATCAATGCAGGTATTTTTGACGGGGACAATATCATTGTGGAGCGCTGCAGTACTGCACAGAATGGAGAAATGGTTGTTGCTTTAGTCGATGATTCCGCAACGGTCAAGACTTTTTACAAAGAAGACGGGCATATCCGGCTGCAGCCGGAAAATGATGCGATGGACCCGATCATAGTTCCGGACTGTAAGATTCTCGGAAAAGTGTTTGGGGTTTTCCGGTTATTCCGGTAAAAATAAGCGTGCAAGTCAGTAGGTAGCGCATCTTTAAATTCATCCATAGCAAAGATAGTATTTAAAATTTCCATAAGCTCATCATGAAATGCTGAAATTCCATTAAGTTACTTTGTAACAACGGGTATTTATAATGATTCTTATACAAATGAACCACATTTCTATGACATTGAGCATGAGACAGTGAATTCATTAGAAGAGATCGATCTTCCATAATGTTAGTGATATTGCTACAGAAAAAGTGACTTTTTGGGTAGCATAATATTGTAGGGATGATTTGATTAGGAGAAGACAATGATAATAAACGAACTTGGAATGAGGGAAATCTCTGCGGAGGAAGCAAGAAAAATTGGTGTAGATCTTACTTATGTCGGGGTCTGCAAGAAATTACGTAAACTAGCAAAACTTGATCGCTTGCAACTAGATGAAACAATGCATCGAAATAATTTAAATTTACATCTGTTTAAATATATCAAGTATTGCGGGTTATCTCCACTTGAGTATATTAAGGAATATTTGTCCAATTTGCAACCATACATGATAGAAAGACGAAAAGATCAAGAAAAGCAAGCATCCTTTATTTGTGTAGTTGATAATATGTATCGTATATCTGTATATATTAAGGCTGATAATTCTTTTGGTGATGAAATGATCATATCGTTTCATGAAGATAATATTAGGGGAGTTGCTAAAACAAATAGTCTTATTAAAAATACTAAAGATCGCTTGGTTCCCGTAATTGCAGACAGTTATGGTAGTATAAACAGGGAGAATGGCAATGTATCCGTAAAGCTGTTTGTTCAGCGTGGAATGAAAACCTTGCCTATAGATGTTATTGGCTTTAAATGTAAAGATGTTTTTATTGTGCGCGAAGGAGATATTGATCGTCAGTTTCTTGATTATTGTAACCAGTATATTCGGGATCTTTATACCAGCAATTTGAAACTTGACTTTGATCAGGTAGAAGTTTTCTCTATGCTACAGCAGATAAGTTTTACAAGTTATGGTAGAGATACTTTCTCATCGCTTTCATTGCTGATTGATTCAATTGCCATTCAGCAGGATAGCATTAGTAAGCAAACAGCCGACTTTGCTCTAGTAACATTTGCGCAGTCATTAAAATTAACAGAAAATCAAAAGAAAGAGTTAATTGAGCTTTTGAACGAGAAATATATGGTTTCAGATATTAAGTCTATTGATGACATTTTATATCGTATAAAGTCAGCTATGTATGCTACCAATGAAGATGCCAATTATTTTAAGGAGCTTGACACTTTAGATTCACCACAATCAATGAAATTAGATTGAGAATATGTCTCCCAGGCAATTTAAGTTCCTTTTTGAAATTATAGAATAATTTAGCAATTTTGAGAGAATACAGCAAAATCTCTAAAAATCAGTGAAAATTTGTGTCATTTCAAGACACGCAGAACCAGAAAATCCGTATTATTTGCTAGAATATATATATATCAAACCTTTAAAATATGATTGAATACCGAATAAGGGATACAAGTACCATGTTAAAATTATTTTATGTTATATTTATGAATCTGCATCGTGCACCATATATGATTCCTAGAATGCGGGCAGAAGCAGATCATCCGCAGCGCTATACGGAAGAACAGCGTTATTCGCTCGTGCAGCATGCCATTTATCTGATGAACAAGACAGGAAAAATTAATACTGTGGAGACCGGTGCGGAAAACTTGCCAAAGCAGGGAGGATACATGATGTATCCGAACCATCAGGGCAAATATGATGTGCTTGGCATTATGTATACCCATAAGTTTCCATGTTCTTTTGTGATGGACAAACGCAAGTCACATACGATACTTGTACGTGAGTTCTGTGATCTTGTGCAGGCCAAGCGGCTGGAAAAAGATAATCCGAGACAGGGAATCACCATTATCAACCAGGTGGCAAAAGAGGTGGCTGCCGGAAAAAAGTATATTCTTTTCCCAGAGGGCGGATACCGGTTTAACAACAAAAATAAGGTATGCGATTTTAAGGCAGGAAGTTTTAAGATCGCTTTAAAATCACATGCACCGATCGTTCCCATAGCATTGATTGATTCGTATAAGGTGTTTAACAGTTTTCATATCGGGCCGATCACAACATATGTGCATTATTTAAAACCGATCTGTTACGAAGAGTATAAGGGAATGAAAACGCAGGAGATTGCCGATCTGGTAAAAATCCGGATTGAAGAAAAAATACAACAGGAAATGCAGGCACACAAATAAAAATTCCCTGTATCCTTTTTCAAGGGATACAGGGAATTTTAAATTCTGATTACATATAATCATCATGATCGGCTTCGGAATCTCCGGAGATATTTTCTCTGGTATATACCCGTTTTTTATCACGCTGTATTTCCACAAGCTCAGAGAGTTGTTCTTTTACATCCATGACATTTTTGATATTTTTAATTTCAAAATCACCGAGGGTTTTGTCGGAAGAATTTACAAGAATAGTCCCCATTCCGAAAATCCGCTGAGACAATGATCTGGTCACGGTAAGATCCTGAATGCGGTACAGACGAACCTCATCCTGCCGCTGATTTAAAAACCCGCTTTTTACATAGAATCTTTCGTTGTCATAACTGTACACGGTGAAGGTAAGCGGAAGTCCGCACCAGATTCTTTTACGTTCTTTCCATAATAAGTCCATTTCTTTTTGTCCTCCTTATATTTTCATAGAATTTTATTTTTCCTAAAAATTTCTTATCTCTTTTTTGACCTTTTTAAAAAGATTTTTACGTTTAGTCTTCGCGAAGATGAACATATTTTGCGGCACTGCGGCGTCTGTCCTCTTCAATGGCAGCATAATGTTTTTTTGTTGTATTGACATCTTTATGTCCAAGGACATCTGCAACCAGATAAATATCGCCTGTTTCCCGGTAAAGAGAGGTGCCATAGGTACTCCGCAGTTTATGCGGGGTAATATTCTTTAAGTTTGTAACAAGTTTTGCGTATTTCTTTACGAGATTTTCTACTGCACGGACCCCGATTCTTCGTTTCTGAATGGACAAAAACAGTGCATTTTCATCTCCGGAGACCGGTGTAATCAGTTTCCGTTCTTCCATATACTCGCACAGAGCATTCCGAACTTCCTCTCCGAAGTATACAACAACTTCTGCGCCACCTTTCCGGTGGATCTTGATTCCGTTGTTTTTTAAATCGACATCATCCAGATCCAGACCGACACATTCCGAGACACGGATTCCTGTCCCCAGCATAAGCGTCAGAAGAGCCAAATCACGCACTTTTGTGCGGTCATGGAACATTTGCTGCTTTTTGGTTAAATTTTCGCCAGATTCGACCTCGTCAAGCAGATTGGCAACTTCATCCGCATCTAACCGGATTATATTTTTGTCGTGGATTTTCGGGGTACTTACTTTGGATGCTGGATTCGACTGTATAAACTCATTTTTGTACAGATATTTATAAAAGGAGCGGAGAGAGGAGAGTTTCCGCTTGATTCCACGTTCCTCGTTGGTATGTGCCATACCGTCCTTTTCATATACTTTTAAATTATACAGATATTCTTCCAGATCCATGGGTTTTAGGCTTTCCAGAATGCTCAGAGGAATCTCCGTAATGTTCATTTTTTTGCAAATTGGGTTGTTTTCATGCAGATAATCAAAAAAACAGGAAAGGTCATAGGCATAGGCAAGTCTTGTCCGCGACTGGGTTTTGGATTCGATTGCTATAAAATACTGTTTGCAGTAGGGTGGAAGAGCAGCAAGCTGCTTTCGCAGTTTTAATTCATTGTCTATATCTACTTTTTCGTAATATGCTTTTTCATGGTTTTCCATTGATATTCCACCCTTCTATTTTTCCGGTGCATATTGCATGAAAAATGCGTTTTTTGACACCGGGGTTTTCTAAATTAATCTGCCGGACAAGTTGTTTGACATATTCACGTTTAGTTTCCCCATCTGCCGGACACGGATTTTTCACAAGGGGAAGATGATATTTATGAAGAAATCCAATGACATTTGCTTCCGGAACATACAGCAGTGGCCGGATGACAGTGATTCCGCTGCGGTCTAAATGGGTGACGGGGGCAAACGAATAAAACTGTCCTTCATAAAACATCGATAAAAACATGGTTTCTATGATATCATCCATGTGATGCGCATAGGCAACTTTATTGCATCCAATCTGCCTCGCATAGTCATTTAATGCGCCTTTTCGCATTTTTGCACACAGCGCGCATGGAGAACTTTCTTTTCGTTCTTCAAAAACAATTTCGCCAATTTTGGTTTTGATTACATGATATTCGACATCAAGCGTTTTACAAAGCTGCCGGATTTCGGACAGATCATAATGATCAAATCCCAGATCAACGGTCAAAGCTGCCAATTCAAATTTCTTTGGGTAAAATCTGCGTAATCCGGATAATGCATATAAAAGTGTCAGAGAATCTTTTCCCCCGGATATGCCGACGGCAATCCGGTCACCATCTGCAATCATCCGGTAATCGTCGATTGCCTGGCGGACATAACTGTATAATTGTTGTAGTTTCATATAAATGGTTCCTTTACTTGTGCTAAATTAATTGAATATGCAAACGGTACGCCAAGGCGTTCGCGGAAACGGCAATAGTGGCATCCATGCAACTATTCGCAAAACCTAAGTTTAACGAATAGTTCTCCAATGCAAAGTCATAATAGCACACCGCGAACGCCTTGGCAATTACTTTTTACTTTTTTGTATAATCTTTAGCATATATTACTAAATTCTTACAACTCCTGAATGAAACATTTTTATGCAAGTTACACAATACAACAGATAAATCTTTATAGAATCATTTCTTATCCAGATCAGCATAATTGTTAACTGATATATTTCACTTTTGTTAAAGTAGCGCGCTTTAACCCCTCCTACCGCTTGAAGGTTAACGAGTCGGCGAAGACTATGAGCGGATAACCGGGGGCGCGGTCAAATGTTTTTACGGACATACTAACCAGCTTATAACTAGATCATGACCAGATCACAGGCACCACACATCAAATGCCGTTTCCATTTTATCAAAATTTTATAGGTTTCACCGTGCACTAAATAGTCTGGGCGCGCAGTCTTATCATTGTATCACATGGATTCGAGCCCGATCACAAACACACTTGTTGCAATCCGTTATGTTGTCGTGTTTGTGATCTACCGCTACGCGGTACTACGGGGCTTGATTCCATGTGTAGCCACCGGGGCAAGTGCGCACGCACGAACTCAACAACTTATCAAAGGACAGTAACCAATCAGGTTACGGAAAGGTGGAAACCATGACAACATACGAACATGAAAAAATTTTAAGAGCCGTAAACGAATTTGCAGACATTCCGCATGATGTGGCAGACATTGACGAAGCACTTGATTTTCTGAATTACGATGAAATTCTCGACGCCTTTGTAGCTGATCATATAGCTGATTATAAAACCATAAGCTACAGAGATATTAAACACTATATGGAAGAATTCTTCACAATTATACCTAAAACAGCTGATGAACTAAATATTTACTAAGGAGGGAATAATCATGAGTACAATTGAAATGAAAAGGAAAGCATTAAACAGTCTTGAATTCTATATTAACGGACTCAAAAATGCAGAAATAAAACTGCAAATAACAATAAATTATTGTAGCGCAAAAGCAATATTATTCTTGATCTACAATGAACTAGAACTAATTTCCACTGACGAATGTAATGAGTTGCATAAAAAAATTGAAAAGTTACATACTGACGCATGGGAAAGGATGTAAATATGATTTATAAAGTTTACGAACGTCTGGAGCTACGAGGAATCGAACCTTTTAATACTTTAATTGGTTCATTCCAATACAGCAAGGACGCGGAAATTTTCCTTGACGCGAAACAAAAAGAGACTTACGACAACAACACAGTTCGTAAGTCTTTTTTCATTTTCACAGAAACAGATTAAGGGGCGAAAGCCCCTTATTTTTTTTGTGCACCGGATGAGAGTCGCGGTCTGCGCGCGCAAGCTTTCCGCGCAGAACCGCAGACATTGCAATCTTCTACTAATTACAAAAATCTTCCTCAGCGTCTTTATCTGAATCATATTGTATATCGGAACAATCGTCAATATCTTCAGCACCCAGTTTGTTAAGTTCATCCCAGATATTGGATGGAGTAACCAGTTCGCTTGAATCTCCTTTTGTAAACCACATATTGCCGTCAGAATCTACAGAAATACAATTTTTATGTTTTTCCAGTTCCGCGCTCATTTGCTGATTCTGATAAATAAAATATGCCAGAGCACAGACAAGCAATACAATTATAAGCGGAGCAAATGAACCACGATCACTAAAATTAGTATTCTGATAATCACCAGTTGATCTATAGTTACCGCAATTATTGCAATTTCTTTCTTCCATAACAAAACCCCCTTGCAATGATATAATCATTATAGGGAGTTTGTTACTTTTTGTCAAATTATTTCATTTTCTTATACCGTTTCCTGAAACGTCTGGACGTATGCGCTATGTTATCATTGTTCGGGTTCAGATCACCGCGCATTGCCAAAATTTGTTCTTCCGTCATCATGTCGTTTTCATCCACTGCTTTTTTCAGTTTATCAACGCAGGCAAGTGTATCATAACTGTCATAGTCCTTATTGGTTATAAAGAAACCAGTACGTCTAATAGGCTTTACCATTGTAGGATCAGACGCATATTCCAATTCATCGGCAGAATATTCATTCTGCACCATAAACCGCCATACTTTTTCACAGTTGATACATTTTTGAGTAACTGACCGCATAAGTGCGTCCGTCAGCTTGAATTTCTGACTACTGTAGAGAAAGCTGATATGATAATGTCGGCTTGTCAGCAAGGTATTCAAAAATGTTGGATCAATATTGGTTTTGAATGATCTGCTATTAAGCTGCACACTTGCTTCGTCCAGAACCACAAGTACAACCGTTCTTGTATCCATCTGATCATCAATAGCTTTATCATGGTACGCACAATTTACGATTTGGGATAAAGATGTAAGTGGCTCATAAGGTACGCTTTTTAGATCAACATTGCTGATAATATGTATCTTTTGGGTAACAAACTTCTTTCTACCCCTATCCCATACCTTTTTATTATTGTACCGCTTAAAAAGTAGGTTAACATAATGCACGATAGACAGCGTTTTACCACCACCAAAATGCGCGCAATAACAATTCAACACACCAGCTTCATAATAATCATACTGTCTATGCATGATATAATAAATAAAATCTTTTATGCTATATGTAACTGTCTTAACTGGATGACAGACAATCAGACGTGCAATAACTGAACAATACAAGAGTATGCACATAGCAACGAATAAAATTAAAGTTATCATTTACGCATACCCCCTAAAAAACTGCAAGCCACGCTAAACATTTCCAAAGCCATAACTACAACTATCAGCCGGACTACCGCAGGACCATCCAATTCAGTAGAACCACCAAGAATTAAATTTACAATATTATCCATATATCACACTCCCTTAGTAGCATTATTACGCCATGCACGCATACACCCCATAACAAAAGTAACGATAACAAAGACCATAATTATATGCACATCATTTGTCATGGAATGTATATCCGTAGCTATAGCAGAGCCAGAAATCACTTCCGTACTTTCTACGATTTCTGTACCATTTACAGTTTCAGATATACCCAAATTACTCTCTTGCACTTCCGTAGAATCAACCGGAAACACTTCCGCATAATCTTCTTTAAATGTTTTCCATTCACTCATTTTTTCCCCTTTTCAATTAGTCATACCGCGAATAAAACTAATAATCAAAATCGCACACGCACACCATATAAATATAGCACCAACGCTAACAGTATGACCGCCTAATGTTATCTTCATGTTAAGATACATAGTTATCATTTTAGCAACAGATTTAAAAACTATAGTTAAATCACCCATATAAACACTCTCCCACCGAACACACAAAATAGAATCCATAAAGCAACATCATTTTAATTGTTTCCATTTTTTACAACTTTCCTTTCTTACACAGATGGAGCATGGTTCAGAATAAACACAATGATTATTTTCCGCTTGGCAATCAATTAAAAAGCCGGACGTACACCGTTTAGGCGGGTCACATACAAACTCACTACAATATTCCATTTCACACCTCACACGATAGCACGTTTGATAAGGACAAAAGCCCAGATACCAAACGCAAGAGCCATAAACGCAAGTACCCAATCTGGAAGAAAAGAAAATACAGATTTAATAAGACCGGGAACTTCCTTGCACTCGTTTATAAGACTCTTAAAGCTATCCCAACTAAATCCATCCTTATTATTTTCAGACGAATTATTAAAATCGTCAGAAGCATCATCATCAGAATCATATTGTTTATCAGAAGCATCATCAATTTTAGTAGTAGTATCATCTTCATTTTGAACAAAATCACCATTATCGTCTATATCACCAGTTTTTTGTTCATCATCAGTTGAAGTAACTGGATCAAAGTCTACAGATGTTTCAGTCCACCGTCCGCAATGCCATTTAGAATTTCCACCATTGCCCGGAATAACAGAAAGATCATCAGTACAGACAACACGAAACTGGAAAGCATATTTATTACCAAGGAACAATGCATTGGTTAAATTAGTAGGAGTGTTGATCTCTGCATAATATTTAGGTAAATATTTTTTAAGGAAATCAGCATCCGTCAAAGTTACAACTAAAGGCTGATGATCTACTGGCAAAGAATTATATATAATAGCATTTTCTCCATAACTATTCAACTTACGTTTAATTTCAGTATGACGCAAATTTTTATAAATAACAGACCTATTCTGAATGCGAACTTGAATAAAAGTTTGAGCATATTTATTTTTTTGTAAAGAAAACCCCGTATTTGTTTTATATTTCCACCCAAAACGAACACGAAAAAGATTTTCTTTATTATCAGAATTGCCATTATCACCTAGCCCAGAGAGATCAGAGCTTTTTTTCTTGGAAATAACCAAACATCCGATATCTGCATCCTCAATCGGATTGTCAATCTGACCTTTTGTAGCTTCATTTTCCAGTTCGTCCGTATCGCCAGTTTCCCAACACATAGCATTATTTATTAAATCATCACCGCTCACATTATAAAGACGTTTTGCAAATTCAAGCGCAATTAAATTATAGTCTTTATACTTAGACCAGATTTCACTTGTTAAACCATATGTACACGTTACGTTTGCGTTGCACTTATAATAGCCACCGATATATTGATAAAGACAATAAACATAATGTTTAGCACCGTCACGCCCTTGTATATATCCTAAATAATAATTATCAATGTCATATGTAGAGCCATTATCATCCACACGCGTAGTTTTAGCTTTACAGGAATCAGAAGTAATAACAAAAGCTCCATAATAAAAACCACTACCATCAGCATTTCGAGTATGATAGATAGAAAAAGTACGCTGAATTTCTACACCAGGCGTTTGCATAGAATAAACAGAATGTTTATTATATTTACCATCAATTTTAATAGTACCATCATTATTCAGCTCAGTCACATCAAGTGAAACTGAACCAGACGCAAAAATTTTATAAGGCATAAATTGAAATACACTACAGATCAACGCGCATGAAAGCACAATCTGGAGTATACGTCTATTCCATTTCTTTTTCTTTTTTACATTCATAAATTCCCTCACTCTCTAAAAAAATAGCGCAGAGCATATACTCCGCGCCATCATCTTCCGGCAATTTATTTTGCGCGGAGCTTGCGAACAATGCCAATCACAACACCAATAATAGGTGCTACGAAAAACGCAAGTAAAATAGCATTGTCAGTGATTGCCGTCATGACAGTAGTCACAAGTCCCATAACAGAAGTTACACCACTTGTAAGAGTTCCACCCTCAATAGCGGCTGCCAACATAGTTGTACCCATACTTTTCTACCTCTCTTTCCTATGTTTTTATTTATAGAAACCGCAAATGCGATAACTACCGAACTGTTACATCAGCTACAAAAGCCTTGCCATTGTAACCACAGCCGTAGGAAAACGACACTTCTTTCCC
>ULOC01038654.1_pt1 | contig 69020 bp, 112 predicted proteins | sample 1952181 | NCBI WGS metagenome assembly ULOC01 (sample SAMEA4835592, study PRJEB28245) | human gut metagenome | biome: gut microbiome; material: fecal sample | place: Denmark | collected 2008
GAAACCCCGGATTTGCATTATTCCTATTAGTGCACCGTTCCTTTACATAAGATACGGTTGCTTTCACAAGCCCTTTTATATCGAGTTTTGCTCCGATATGTATTTTAGAACAAGCGATCTTTGTATCATCCTCATCCGCATCCATATAACCGCTTCCCTCAACTTCGTGAAACTTATTCATTCCTATATCAGCAGGCGGATAATATTCAAATACATCCAATGGATGAAGGCAGAAGTGAAAGCCGTTTTTGCAAGCTTCTATTTCTCCTTCCTCCTCGTAATACTTGCCTTCTTCGTATTTAAACCCTCGGCATGTCATATCCGGATTAAAACCCTTGTATCCTTTTATTTTGGTAAACTCCTTTGGCAGAGTAACATTATCAGGAAGATTTGCTCTAAGTATCATGTACGCCATATAGTTTGTATCAAATCCGGCTATTCCCGTTCCTATTGCAGTAAGCAGAAATTCCCTTTCCGGATGCTCTTCAGCAAATTCTCGGAAGTTTCCTAAATAGGTCATTAACTCTTCCTCGGTTACTTTCTGCATATCCTTATCTAACGTTGGAATGGCGTAGGACTGGCCTTGTATGCCTTCTGCCTGCCCCATCACTGCACCAAATCTTTCTACTGCCAATCTTGCCGCACCTCCGGCATGATTACCGTTCATGTTTGAGCCAAAAACGAATATCTGATTTTCTGTAAGTTCCTGAATATTATCAGGAGTTAATTTCTTTTTCATAATGTATTGTTGTTAGTTTAATTTATTCGTACATACTTACCTGCTGTATCACACATCCTTAGCACTTCTGCATTTTCTTCTCCAAAAGCAATGAGGATACTACCACATCCGGGCGAATCTCCACGAGTACCGTCCGGGAGAAAAAAGCGAATCCGATTTCGCAGAAACTTCATCGCCGTACCTTTTTCAAAAATCACATTACAGTAGTAATTCTTTTTGTTTCTTGCGAATAATACTGTTAATAGAATTAATATCTTCTCTTGAGAGTATATACAATAAAGCTCTATACTTACCTGCTATCCTTCCGGCTTTTAAACAAGACGTATCATCTGCTATTTTTTTTGCCAACAGCATAAGCCCTTCTCCTTTTCTTAGACTATTAATAGTATATTCAATACGGTCTTTGCCATCAATTTTTATAGAAGGATGATGAAACCTCTCATTTAATGCATTGCTTTCTACTACATCCTCTCTATTGATTAGCTTGATAACGTCTTTTATCGAATCACATTTCCCATCTTCTAAAGCATTCACACATTTTGCCAAATGAGGCGCCATCTTTACTTTAGCCTCCATTGATGTTATACCCAATACATAGGATATTTGTATATAATTTACTAACATAATTGTTTTTATTAAAACCACTCCTCATCCTCTCCAACTTCTATCGAAAGCCAGTCCATGAGAAATATTATTGCGTTATAGATTAGTTTTATTTATTCTCCTCCTTAGCCTTAACCTTGCGTATTAGCGAACGGGCCTTGTTCCTAACAAGCTCCGTAATATCATCCGCGCTGTCTGCAAATAAGCACTGATAGACATTGTCCGTATACTCCGACATGAATTTTACATGGGCCTTAGCTTCTTTGCCTACCTGCATTATCTTATCGTACATCTCCAATCGGTAATCAGGATGATATTTCTTAAGAACTTGGTTAAAGTCCATTGTAAACGTTTCTATCATGTCACAGATTAGAATAATCGCATTGGTGCAAGTATTGATATACTCCCTGTCTTCGGGTGACATATCCGACATTAGGCTCTGCATATTCTCCGTTTCACCTTCGTAGCTGTCAAGATATTCACGTATTACCCGATCCTCTATCTTTTGCATCTTTTCCTTTAGCAAAACAGCCTTGGCATATTGCCTGTTGATTATATACTGGGAATGCTTGTTCTTTAGAGCAATCATTTGGCTGTCCTCCCTAATTGCTCTTCTCATTCTCTCTAAGACATCTTCGGGTAGGTCGTTTATAGTTAGTTTTTCCATTATTATGTTATATTTTTATCAATTATAATAATATCCGCTACACAGCAACATTCTCCGTCTATCCTCCATGAAGAATAAACCGGATATCTTCTGTTGAACAACGGACATCGCCTGCACCGGGGAAGAGTTCTTTTGTTTTCACTTCTCCCGGTGCAGAGAATTGGGTATCCCTGAATATTCATTGCTTTCTTCTTATCTGTAAAAATCCGCGCTTCTCACATTCACGTAGCAACTCCATATCTTCATCCTTTATATCACATGGTGTTTCATGGTTGATGCTCATATAGTCTGATATTCCAAACTTTCGGCATATATCGTGATAGAAACGTTTGTTTCTGCCTCTTGCGGTCCAGCATACTGTTAGCTTCATAACTTTTTATCAAACTTGTGCAACCTGTTATACTTGTAATTTCCTATCTCGAATCTATTCTCAAAGAATATATTGTTTATCTCGCACATCTTCATATAATCGGCATTGGCATACAAATCTCCTCCGGCTATTCTTGCAAGAAGTATTTCCTTATATTCTTCGCGAGATATGTTTTCAGATGTGTTATGCTCAATCTTTACATCATTGAAAGAGTGTATTATTTCGTCACGCTCCCTGTCATAAGTAGCAAACCAGTTCATTATTACGGAACCGTCAATGCGACCGTAGAACTTACCGTATGCCGAATTTTCGCGAGCACGTTTAAAGCAAAGACATACATCTTCAATACGGAAATAGTAGTATTTCTCAAGAATAGAGTTAACGACGGAAGCGACTTGATAATCATTCATGTCTTCCCTCGTTCTTCCATAAAACAAAAGTGTTCCTTCGATAAATTTTACAAGGACGGCCTTTATGCAATCCGCATTAACGGATTTCCATTGTGACAGCTGGATTGGCGGAGAATTGATTGCTTGTTTAATGGTTGTTATCTCGCTACTGATGTTCTTGCAGATAGCTATCAGCTGCTTGGAAGATAGAACCGCTATTTCCTTGCTTGTTAGTGTAATTTCTGTTCCCATTATTTCTAAAGCTATTATTACTCCAGCGCGCTAATCTCTTACTAACCTCGAATGTCTTTTCTTTCTCAAACCTCATTTTCCGTCCCCCGCACTCAGACCAGTATTCATAAAATTCAATCAGCATATAATCAGGATATTGACCTCGATAAAGAAGCACTTCTGCCTTAAACTTCTCCTTTCGTTCATCTATATTCTTTAATCCTGCAATTTTATGATTATAGCTAAACCCCGCTGTGAAAGCTTCCTCTAAAGACTTGTCTTTATTATTGCATGCCCATTCATGGGCTATTCTATTTATTTCCATATAAACATTTTTTATACTCATCTATATCCCCAAATGAATCATCGGAATTTTTATTATTTTTTCTTTATTGCAAAATAGAGTAGTGCAAGCCCGTTCCATATAACATGAGCAAGCGGATGAAGCCCGCTTTCCTCGTCTTTCGTTTCACCTTTTCGATATGCTACCAAGTGCCTAAGAAGCGCAGAATAATATCGGTTTTCCGCGTCAGGAAGATTCTGCCAGCTATTAGGAGCATACTTTTTTGCGCCAAAGTGATATACCTTAACAACTTCCTCTATCAAATCCAGCGGAAGCAAATCCCAGCGGAGTTTGTCGTCCTTGTAGTCATTCTTGAATGATTCTGCCATAGTTATACATCTTTTATAATTCAACCTCTTCGATTACAAACTCTATCCTCGGATTAAGTTTGTCAACCAGTTTTCGCGCATGTATTTCTACACATTGGCGGTCATTCTTTATTGCTTTACACGATTGAAGACAATCAAGTAAAATTTTAAAAGCATTGTCAAGATCAGGACGCAAGTTTTCGTGGTACACATCTACGTTTATCTTGAAAAAACCTTTTATTTTTTTGTCTCTAAGCCCGCATTGTACATAAAAAGTTTTTTCGTACTCTTTAAGAACCTTCTGCTTAGCCAAAGAGCCATGACCGTACAATGTAACAATCTTGTAACAATTGGATTTACTTGGTATCTTCCCCCTTATTATCTGTTTATCATATATCATATATATTTTATTTTCAATTCAACATTCACAGGCTTGTCTTTCATCGTAGAGAAAGCATCAAGCAATTTATCCTTGATTGCTTCCAAAGGCTTTGTTAGGATATGGCTCTCTATTACTGTAAGCGGTAACTTTTTTCCGCTGTGTGTAATGAGAGCCATAGAGGTAATTACGTAGGGTTTCATGTTTTATAAAATTTCTTTGCCTGCCTTGCAATCTTTTTATTTAGCTTACTTAGCATCTCATACTGCTTGCTGTCACCTCCTGCATTATGAATGTCACGCTTTCGGTCTATCACAAGTTTCTGAACAATTGCAATTTCGGTTTTGGTTAATGTAAGTCTCATGGTAAATATATTTAGAGGAGAAGCCCCGAATCGAACAGGGCACGCTGTTTTGATGGAATTATTGAAACTGAATATAAACTAACTTTAAATAATCATGGCAAATCACACTATGTCATTCCAATACGTTCGGCGCTACCATATTCTCCATGCTTCCGTCAGTACCCGTATACAGTGCCATTGGCGTAACCTTGATTGGTCTTGACGGAAGAGAACAAAAACTACCTCATACAAGGCTATTGTTCCCGGATAGGCGGTCAAGCCACACCGGGATAGTCAACATTGGGATAAAATATAAACTAACCTGAACCTTTCACAGGACTTCTACATCAGTAGAGGGCTTTTGGTTTATTTTATTAAGTCTAAAATCTTTGTTTTGGCAATAGCATCCAGCTTCATATCTTGAAGCCCCTGCTTCATGTATTCTGCCGCCTTTTTGTTGGCATCATCCATGTTCTTTGCGGAAATGAGAACATAGTACTTGTTGCTTTTTCCATTGCCTCTATCGTCAACGAAAACATCAATCAGAGTAACCTTGTAAAAGAACTCATCAGCCTGCTTCTCATTGACAATCTCACATATCTTGCTACGGCTGATTGCGAAAACGTCACACTCCATATTGTTAGAAGCGTACATTTCAAGTCCTTTCTGTTCTGCCTGACAGAACAAATCTACATCAGTGATGAATTGCTCGGTAACTTCTTTTTCATCGCCTTTCTCGTTAACCTTGTTTACTTTAAGCTTAAATTCGTACAGCATGGTATTTATGTTTTAAGTTACACATCAGAAGGGAAGATCGTCGTCATTTATTGAAGCAACAGGCGCTTCCACCGTAGCAGCCGCATTGCTTGAACCCTCAAAATCATAAGGCTTGAAGTCTCCAAGATAAACCTTTGATTTGGCCTCTGCCTCCGTCTTGTTCGCATCCCTGTATTGCTTTGATAAAGACTGCTTGCAATAATGCGTCTTCCCAAACTGGCTCGGTTCTCTTCGTTCATTAACATTAAGGCCAAGATATACGGACTTCGCTTTCAGGTTCTCGTCCATGCTTACATACAAGTCATTTTCCTCAATGGGAATAATAACACACTTTTTGTTTTTGATTGTTGCTATGCCTGTTTTTTCAAGCTTTAGCAAATCTATGCTTCCGGTTAAATTCATTTTTTATTCTATTGTTTTTTTAAGTAAATACTTGGTCAAATCTCTGTATTCAGCCCATTCAAGAAATGAGCGAAGCAGATTATAATTATCCTGCTCCATGCCATCGTAACGATAACATGTTATTGAAGGCTCATAACGCTTCAGTGGAATACCTCTGACGTCATATCCATGCTTTTCTTTATCATATCCTTCAAATATGAACAAATCAAAATGAAATATATCTGCATTAAATAATTGGAGATATAATTTCCATTGGCAAGAATTGATGTAATCGGCATCAATAGGATAGGAATACTTGGTTTTAATATCCCTAATTTCTACGCCATCTATCATATCAGCACATCCTGTTATAATAGCATCACCAAAGTCCTTATAAAGGCGTATCTCATGGAAAGCGTTTGGGTGTTCATTCCGGTATGCGAGAGCGGCCTTGCATTGTGGAATATCCATAATTACCTTATATCCGTCAATGTCAAACGACCTACCACATGTAACCGGCTCTTTCTGTTCCTTATTGTAATATAGAAATGTACGCTCTCCAGGGATAACTTTCTCACATTGTGGTGTTCCTTCTTCTACAATGCGATGGAAAGCAGTTCCTATGCGAGTGTATTCATTACCTTTAAATTCTCCTACAATAGAATCAATAACAGATTGTTCTGTTATCTCGTAGTTGGCATAATCACTTTGTTCTATATACTTCCGGAATGCTTCTAAAGTTGTTACGCGAATTAACGGATTCATCCTTTTACAAATAGTTTTTTGTCTTTATCAAAAGTATACCCCTTTGCCGCCAGATTCTTCTGCATTTCGGAGAAGAACGGTGATTGCATTATCTTAGGAAGTTCCTTTGTGGCTTTCATCAGAGCTACAATATCTTCATCTGTCATTGCGGATGCAAGCTGTTCACGTATTGCGGCAAGTTGTTCATTAGCTTTTGCTTGTGCTTCTCCTTTACCTAAAATAGCTGTTTTTACTTTTAATATAATGTCAGACATACATGTGTCAAATTCGGTAGTCCCATAATCGGGAATTATGACCGTTTCAAGCCCGGCGACATTCTTACCTACAAAATTGTCTAACGGCGCAAATGATATACAACGTTTCCCATTCTGTATGAAGACATATCCGACTTGGTCTGCTATTCTTACAAGCAAGTCCTTGGACTGTCCGGTGCAGTCTGGAGAGTGCTTTATCACATCCCCGTCTGCCGTTTCCTTGTCGTGGCATATAAAAACAATGTCTGAACCATTTGAACGAAGGAAGTTGACAAACTCTTTAAAGTCTTCTCCCATTTGACCAAACCGTTTCAGAGCATTTGTTTTTAATTTGTAGTTATTCTCAATGGCATATTGGCTCAAATAATCGTCAAGCATAGATTTGGCTGTATCAACTATAATTGTTTTATACTCTTTCATTGATTCCCGCTCACTATCTATGTCTTTCCAGTTTTTAGCCATTATAGTATCACAACGCTGTACTGCTCGGTCCGCACCTCTGTCGCAATCAATCAATAAGGGGATATCGGCTGTTGTTGCAACACTTGTTTTCCCACTTCCCGGTACTCCATAAAGTACAATAATAACAGGACGTTCAGGTAGAACATCATTCTTTCTTACGATTGGCATAATTTTATAATTTTAAATTTAACAATATCTTGATAACCCCTGACTGACACAAAGGCTCATTCTTTCTTCTTCAAGCTCATCAGGTGTGTAATCATATTGACTACATTCTATCTCTGTGCGCAACTCCTCTATATCTTCCTCTATAAGCTGGATAATCTCCTTCTTTGAAGAATATCCGTATTCAGGAAGATACGCCAAAGGGGAGGACCTTACTTTGTTTAGTTCCTTGTATAGTTCTTCAAGTTCATTTTCCATTATTTTTATTTTTAAACCGCCTGTACAAGGTTAAATCAAAACGGTGCGCACTTCGTTTCTCTCGCGGCTTTTAGTACAGTAATAGCACTACCTTATTGCGGTTGAAATAGGTCAAACCTCTATTATCTCAAATTTTCCTTTTCTGATATATATCTTATGGTTATAGTAATCTTTGACTATTGCGTAATCAGATTCCGGTCTAATATTATCCGTACGATCTTCTACATAGGAATCGCCGTAGGCTTTCACCGTTGCACTGCCGCAGGCAAAAGACACAGTTCTTACCTCATGGCATTTTCGTGTATAGATACCAGCTTCCGAAAGTTCTTCCTCAGTAAAATTTTCTTCGAGATATATTGCATCAACTATCCTTGCATCTATTAATACCCAAAACCAGTTAGCGGTGATGGCTTTTAATAGATCAGCCTTATTTTTAGCATCAAGTCCCATTTTGTAACCGTTTTGGCAGGCATTTGCGTTTTTTGCCCGGTTCAATAGTTCTTATTTTAATTCTTCAAATGTTTTCATATAATTGTTATTGATGATTTCCAACTAAAAACCGGACTATCTTCGCAGACCGCCCGGCAACCTAAACAAATAATTCATCCATAGGATAATTCAGTTCTCGTGAGCGTTCCGATGTTAAGCCTTACCACTCGCCTTATGGTGAGCCACGAGAATATATATAATAAGCGTGTACGGCCGCCTTTCATTACCACCGCATACTTTACACCGATTTAAGACTGTATCGGACGCTTATGTTGTCTTTATGACCTGTTGTTTCTCGCGATAAGGGCGCCCAAACCGCATACTTCTCTACCGTAGGACATTTCGGTGCGAGAAACAATCACGATAACCAAGCCTATACGTAGTTTCGGCGTTTCCGCTATACGTAATCCTTAGTTATATTGAAACAAATCCGAATATCAGATATTCAAACTTTGTCTCACATTCAATACGTCAAAGAACGGTGTATCTTGCTTCCTCTGCACGAATCGAACGTGCAACAATCGCTAACCGGAACAGACCGGAAACGCTAAACCCTTACGAACAAATAACCTTAGCGATGCTCTAACCATTGAACTAAGAGGAAGGAGCGTTATTCACACAACGCGGTTTCTAAAATTCGATACTGTCGTAGTACCGTTTGCTTTTCATGTATTCATTTACGACTGCCGATCTTGAATTATCGCTTATCCTGCTGCTGATAAAGTCGTATTTTTCAGAGCTTATACCGGATAATACATCATCATTATACTCTACGCGGCCACCATATACACATCCTGCCATAACAACCATAATCAATGCTATTCGCAGTCCAAGACTTGTGATTTTATTCAAATTGAAGCTTCTCATCTTTCTAAATATTTAATCAATGACGCTTTTCTAAATCGGAGCAATCTCCCGTTTTTAGTATGTGGGATACTGTCTATATTGTTATACAAGGTACCAACAGAGCATCCAAGAATATTTGCAGCCTCTCCTACTCCAATCCATTCATCGGAACATTCAATTATTGTCTCCTCCACAAGCCTTTTCACGTCTTTGCGCATAAGCTTATACAGTTCTTCTGCTACTATTCTTGCTTCTGTACGGTTCATGATCTTTTTATTGCTGTAATTGTTACTTTCCATTTTTTAGTATCAATAGATACCCTATATCTCTCTACGTCCGGTCTCGGGTCTGCTAATGCGGTTCTATACGCGGTGGCTCTTACTGAATCACAAGCTCTATAATCGGGCATATACACTGTAAGTGAACTTCCCGGCTTAATCTTTAAAATTTCTTCTCTCGTTACTTTCATACTATTTATTTTACCTATTTTCTATGTTTTATTTGATTTTATTTAGAAAATTGTTATTTTTGCCATCAACAAATACTAATAAGCGGTTTTTATAGCTGCTTCTGTTTTTTATGTATTGTTGCTGTCGTTCTATCGTTCTAACAACAATGCAAAGATAGTTCTATTTTCGGGACACACAAAACAAATAGTCTTATTTTTTGGGACTATTTTATATGTTATAAAACATGTTTTATGTAGTTGACTGATTATTAAATAGATATAAGTATGAATGATAAGATTTTTATAATAAGTATAGAACTGAACAGTAAGGCTGCCGTAGCTCAATTTGAGAAAGTGATGAATGGGTGTTCATCAACCTATGTGAAGATAATGGAGAATACCTATGCGGTGAGAGTGTCCTCGTCTTATACGAGCGAGGCTATAAGGGATATAGTACTGAATAAGATGGGCGGCGACTGTATTTTGTTTGTTATGCGATCAAGTATAGATACAGCGTGGAGAATAAACAGTTCTGCTGACGGTTGGCTAAAATCACACATTTGAAATGGAAGCGGTAAAAGGCGGAACTTTGTATAAAGACCCGAAAATAGAAAGGGCTGTAATTAGCCACTTTAAAATTTACGAAGTATCGGATATGGAGCTTGACTCTTTAAAAGAAGGCGATGATGGAGGAAAGAAGCTCAATTATTCGATAGGATGCTTCTCTCTATTTATTGGAATGATTGTATCTTTTACAACAAGTTCATTTCATAATGACAAAATAGCTGGAGCGATGTATATGCTTGCGGTAGTTTTATTTGTATTGGGAATTATCTGTTATATATCTTATCGAAAATCTGAAAATAAAACCGATAAGATATATAACAAAATAAAGTCAAGAGGTTGTGATGTAACCAAACTTGATAAGTAGCATATACAATATCCATATTAGGTTAGGCAACAAGATACATATAATTCCATGTGTTCTGTTTCTTCTTCTTCGTTTGAAGTAGTCGTCCCACCATTCTTGAGGGATACGTTTGGGGTTTTGTTCTTTCATAATTCGATCTTTGAAATGTTGATACAATCGGTTATTAATTAAACTTAAAGGATAGCTGTACTTTCACTTTTTTAAACCTGTCATTTGGGAGGTTGTGTAATTGTACTATCTCATTAATGGAGTTTGTACACATAGAATCAACCAATTCATTGTATTTGTCTCCATTGTGTCCTTTTATCCACCGGAAATATACAGAGCTAAGAGTCTTTACACGCTCGTTGTATTTGATTATCAAATCTCTGTTTTTTTTCGGCTTCCAAATACCGGAAAAGACGTTGATTGCATATTTGCTGTCTGAATATACGATTAAATCAGAACCTTCCGGGACGGAACAAACGGCACTTATAATAGCAAGCATCTCCATACGGTTGCTGGTTGTATAAAGAAAACCTTTTGAAGCGGTTTTTACAACTTCTCCCTTATGGATTATCAGATAGGCTGAACCGCCTTCCCCGTACACTGATGTGTTTTGGCATCCTCCGTCTGTATATGCTATATATTTACTCATTGTCTTGGTGTATATATTAAATTATTAATTATATAATCATACGCATCATGCGTATCGCGTCGCGTGTGCATACGCTACGCTATGTTTTTAGTGGTCTTTTTTGGGAATATGGCATAAAAATTAAAGTTTAAACGTTATCAAATCGCAAGAATAAACATACCTGTTTGAGACGCGCAAACGAATCTCATTGCCACTCCTGTATAAGTAACCATTCAGCCCCGTTTCTCTGAAAAGGCTGTTTGCCAGCTTTGGAGAAAAGTCTGAATAATTTAAGCATACACGAACAGACTGTTCAACTCTGCTTACAAGTCCACTTAAACACAGGCCGTCAATAAGGCGTTTGGCTTTCGCCTTACATACTTTGGTTATATCCATTATACGCTTTCTACTCAATCCGGTAAAGGCATTATCTGTACGTAGCATACGCTTACATTTTTTGCGGGCTTTCCGAAGCTGGTTTATAGACTTCGCGTTTCCCTTAGCTATGTTAATGGTATCTTCACAGTCTGATTGCTTGCTTATATGGTTAAGCAATACAGACTTCCTGATAATGTCTATAATATCTTTCAATGAGTATTGACATACAATCGGGCTTCGCTCTGATTTCGGCCTATCGCTCATCAAAGCTTTTGTTCGACTATATGTCTTACATTCAAAGTCTAACCTAATATGATATGATTTTTCTCTCTTAAGCGAAGTGGCTACAAGATCTTTATTGTCTCGTTTCAGTAAGCCGTATTCAATGCCGCTATTGATTATACGGCACATTCTCGTTGACCCAATACCAAATAAGTCCTTACACTTGCTGACAGTAGCCGATTGTATTCTTGATGAAACAAACGTTAGTTTGACGAGCACAGAAAAAGCAAGTGCTTCAATAAATCGTTTATCATTGATTGCCTGCTCTGCAAGTCCTATATTTAAATATAACGTTTGTTTCATATATTGACATAAACAAAAAAAAATCCGTTGCTAAAGTCAAGCGGCAACGGATTTCCATATAGAGAGGCCCACGTTAGGGCGATTGTTTAATCATGTATCTGTTGCCGCTTGACTTGCAATGGGTGCAAAGATAGCCTTATTTTTGGGACTACAAAAATAAATAGGAGAAAAAATATGGAAAATTATTCTATTAGATTTATCGAAGTCCTTGACGCTTTAAAGCTGACTGGTTATAAGCTAAATGGGATTGGGAAAATAACAAAGCAGAAGATTTCCAATATAAAAAATGATATTACAGAAGTTAAGACAGATGTTTTATCGGATTTTTGTATAGCTTTTCCCCAAGTCAACGCCAACTATATTCTTACCGGTAGAGGATCAATGTTTCTCGAAAACGAAATTAGCGCTTTATCCGAAGAAAGGAAAGAGGATGACAGTGATGTATCGCTTACCTATGATGAGCTTTCAAGGCTGCACAAAACAACAGTTTAAGGTATGAAAGGCTATTCAAGAACCTTAAGAGTGAGTTTGAAAAACTTGAAGAAACTATCGTAAAAGCAGACGGAGAACTTAATAAGGCTCTTGAAGATGTAAGGGTTGTAATAAAAAAGCAAAAAACAGCATAAGGACAAACCCTATAAATATAGAGCTTGCCCCCGAATCTTTACATCCCCGTCGCCTTTGGATGTAATATGCTCATTTTGGTTGAGCGCTTGTGTTGCGACATGAATTTGTAATTTTCAAAATCTCGCTCCAATATGGATATTTTCTCGTGTGCTAATTCAAGGTCCTCAGATACGCGCAATAATTGTTGCGCAATAAGTTTACTCTGCTCCATTAAACGGAGTACAGAAAGGTTGACTTCTTCCATATTGCTTATTTTTTTTAAATTGATAGTTAGGTCTTTTTATAACACTATTATTTTACAAATGTTTAAAAAGCAAACATGTTATTAAACATGGCAATATAAAACAGATTTATCACAAAATACAGAGATAACATTATAAATGAATACTTTAAATGAAAACTAATACAAAAAATAATACAGAACAAAAAGAAAGGGCAATAGACAGATTGAAAATATTCGCCGAATATGCTCGAAGCGAACTGGGAGTAGTGAAAGGACTTAATTCATTCGAGCAGTATTGCAATATCGGAAATGCGTATATTTCTAATTCCGACAAAAAAGGTAGAGGAAAAGGTTCGATAGGAAGTGACGTGATAGCGAATATATCCGAAGTCTTTCCGATGCTGAATGTGAAATGGCTGTGTACAGGAAAAGGAGAGATGATAGACGAACAATCTAAGCTTGAAGAGAAGATTGAAGCCATAAAAAAGATACTAATGTGATACCACAGTTATTTTATAGCAATTATAACATTGATAACCAATAAATTATATAATATAAATTAATCCCGTTATAGGTTTCTATATAATTTTTGCAGTACTCAAATGATTCATTAAAACCTTTGCTATTAGAGTCGTTAGCGTCGTTGAAGTGTACATCGTAAGTTTTCATAACCTTTTTTTTAAAATTGTTTGCAAAAATACCGTTTATCTCTCTTTAATTCATCTTATACAGTATGTTTTAAAGCATATTATTTAAACCCGTTGAAATATCCTATTATCTTATCTGACAATTCACGCAGCCCGCAACAAATATACGTTTCTGTCATGGTTACACTGGAGTGCCCTAACATCCGGCTGATAGAATACAGATCCGCTCCTCTTAGATATAAGTTTGTTGCGCAAGACTTCCGCGCTGAATGCGAGGAAATAAACTCCCACTTTTCCCCGGTTGCATATTCGCCTGCCTGATACAGTTTTATTCGTTGGTTTATTCCACACTTCCGGCAAATACTTCTTATTGTATCATTAAATGTCACATCAGACAGCTTACGTTGGCTAATGTCGTATCTTTTGTTTTCCTCTAATATCCGTAACACAGCCGGAGCCGCTGGAATCTCCGCTTTCGTTTTCGTTTTTTGGGAAATATAGACCAGTCGTCCGTCTATTATATTGTCCTCTGTAAAACATACGTAGTCCGAATGTCTTGCACCTGTCAGACAACCGAGAAGAAAACAGTTTTTCACTATCCGTTCTGTATCATTAACCGGATCGTATGAGAGTAGTTTTTTAATTTCTTCATCCGTTAACCATGTACTTTGCGTGGCATCCTTCTTCAGGGTTAATATAGCTTCAAAACCTTTCGGGAAAGAATATATATCGCTGTACAGGTTAAGAACCGATTTAAACATAGCGCAATAGGTTTTAGCACTGTTTGTTGCCAGCCTGTCATTAAGAGCCTGAACGAAGTTGTACAACCTTGGTTTTGTAATGCTCTCGAAGGTGCACTCCGTTTCGTTAACCTCTTCATATACCCGCAGCACCTTTCCGTATTGCGGGTATTTTTTCAAAAAAACGTCCTTCAATGTTTCCATATCACTCTTTTGGTTTATTATCTGTTGTTTTTGCAATCGCAAACACAACCCCTATCACAGCGGATATAATAACAAGCGCCGGGTTAGTATTCCATACTATTATAACTAAAATTATCGCCCAAAGCATAAAGCCTAAATACATAGTCTACTCCTCCTTATTTTAAAATATTCGTTTATTAAATACTGCTTTTCATTTGCTTTTCGTAATTCAATATATCCGCCATTGATAACCAGTCGGGTTTTCCGTTAATAGGCAGTAAGTAGTATAATACTTTCATGCACCATATATGATCCGATACATTTCCGGCCCAAAGATGTTTTTCAAAACGGTTTCCGTATCCTAAAAAATATTCACAGTCACTCCGCAACCTCCCTAACAGGGAATAACGGTTAACGGTTCCTATCTCTTTTACAAACCGAGTAATCTTTATCATAATCTTTTGCTTTAGTTTATTTCCCGATATTATATCCGTATCACGTCCATTTTACACACCTCTTTTTTCGCTATTTCTTTAGGGCACTTCTTTAATTTGCCGACATCACAACAACCGTTTGAATTTAAACGCGCGGTTCCGTTTTTTTCATTGGAGGATAATATAACCCCTATTTCCCCGCACTGATCGTACACAACTTCCCCCAATTTAAACCCGTCCAGTTCTTCGGGTATTGTCGGATAATCAAACGAATCATATTTTGCATAATCATTTATTATAAGCGTATCCATTAATATAACAGTTTGCATAATCGTATATCTTTTAATTATTCTTACATAACCGTTTCAACGCTTCCAAATCTTTCCGTTTCGGCTCGTCCGCATTCTTGGTAGCGTCTATCAATGTCATGTCACTGATTACCGTACTCCATTGCTTGCCAGTTGCCGGACTTGTATAAGTTACTCTATAATGCCCGTATCCGGAAAACTGGAAGTTAAAATCTGAAAGCTGTGTTTTTGTTCTCATAATTGTATATATTTTATTTGTTATTACTTTGAAAGCCTCAAAACCTTATTACTATTTTCGTCTAAAGCTTTATTTAATTTAGAGAGGTGATCCGGGTTTTTATACCCGTTAATCTTAGTCACTTTATCACCCTTCACGCTTACCATGAAAATAGTATCGCTTTGTGTCTTGGCAAACGAGTAGATAGTATGTATATTATTCCCATTGGAGAAACAAACGGCGCTTGTCAAAATAAGTAACAGTGTATATATTAACTTTTTCATAACCTTAAAATTTATCTGATTGATCCTTGTATTTTTTTATCTCTGTAATATCGGTGCCGCTGATGAACAACACAGCACCGAACAATAGCAACATAACGCAGAACATATTAGCCTATAATATAAGGTTCTTTCATGGGAATATACTCCATGCCGTCAATCTGGTAGATAGGGAGAAAAATTCTAACCCAGCCGTTACCGGCATCGTAATACCCTTTGAAAACAAAATCACAAGGAGAAGCACTATTAATTATATTAAGCTCTCTATATCCAAGAACGTTACTTTCTCCGTTCTTCTTGATGAACTTCTTTAACCAGTTCAACCCCTGTATGCCTTGTTCCTCCGTCAACGGAATACCGTAACCATCTCCGATACTTTCTAACCAAGCGTAATCTATAACATCCTTTTGTTGTCTGTTGGAACGGCTTTTCAGCAACTGTATTTGTCTCTTAGTGATTACACCAGCTTCTTTAATCTCTGAAAAGATACTTTCTAATGTCTTCATAACTGTAATATTTAAATGTTTATAATTCAACTTTATTACAGCGTCTAAATTTTATAAGCGGATAATTTGGAAGTTTAAACCAAGATAAGTACCTTTGCCTTTCCTGTTGGGGGGGTACTTATCTAAGTTATTCCCTTCTTTGAACCTGTTAGCATTGCCAGTGTTAGCAGGTTCTTTTTATACCTCATCATATAAACAACGCTTGTAAGATTAAAGGCTTTATGTTTACCTCTTTCTTACATTACAAATATACGAATTATATTTGGAACAGCAAAGAAAATAGCAAAATATTTCAATAAAATAAGCATGTTTTATAGCATAAAATATATAATCATAATACATTGATTTACAATGATATATAAGCGTAACAACACATGCATACCAATGTAAATATATAATACTAAATAATAAGGTATATAGGGACATTATAGCATACGAACGTATAAGTATATAATAACTGGATCAACAAGCATAGCCTTATAATAGATTTTATCTATTGCAGATAATTAATTTATAGATATTATTTATAACAGGGATACGGGGGTATAGGGAGATTTGAAATATATGCATAACTGATTGATTAATAGGTGATTATACGGTTATGTTGTAGTTGCAGGTTAAGGAGATTGGGGTATTTGGTTGATAATCAATGAATTACGTCCATTTTGGAGCTTTTGTGATATTCGGGAAATTATCCTCTTTTTGTAATGATATTACAACTTTATATTATAGCAATAATATAAACTATAACACATTGATAATCAATAACACACCATGCATACCCACGTAGAAAGCACCCCACCCCACCCCTATTATATGTAAGAATATCGGATGTAATCACCACCCCTAAAAATTTTTATTTTCCCCCATTTTTCGTCCAATTTCCCTCATTTGTAAAGATGTTTTACATTCAAAAAAAGCCGTATTTTTTCAATAACTCCCGTTATTCTCTAAAAAATCACCTATTTTCTAAATTTTACCCCTATTTTTTTAGAAAATTACTTGTTTTATTATCAAGTAGTTGTATATTTGCATAATGATGATAAAGAACATATATATATATTTTTAACCCTCAAAAGAGAGAAGAGAAGATGTTATTTTTAAGAATGAGACCTAATCCCAGTTCCGTTATGTTCTTTATGGTATGCTTATAAAAACGTTATATAATAAATATGGATAGGAAGGATTTAAAGGATTACGTACTTGGATTATTATCCGAACATTGCGATGAATATGCGGCTACGTTCAGGGATATATCTTTGGTTACAAGCAATCCTGAGCGCACAGACAGATACGGCAGACGTCTTGAGGAGTTATTCAGGGAGGGTTATGGTGTCTTGACGAGGGATAACACCTCTCATTATAGCTCCTTGTATGTTTTTACGGGTAAGATTTATGAGTTCATGGATTACAATGTCCTGTATGATGCCGTAGACAGGTGGCTTGAGAAGATGGGTGTTGCAGCTCGTGACCGTACCAATAAGGCCATGTATGCCTATATGAACCGCATAATCAATGTTATCCGGGATCATGAGCTTCGTCCCGACCTTAGTATTATGTGCTTCACTAACTGTGTCGTTGACATGAACCGGCTAAAGACCTATCCCCACTCTCCCCGCTTTGATTGTGTGAAGATGTATCCGTTCAAGTATGACCGCAAGGAGATATTCAACTGTCCTATATGGAGAAGTTTCCTCGGAGAGAACTGGATGCCTACGGACGATATGGACGGTGTTCTTCCTGAAAAGCACAAGCGGAGAATATTACAGATGTTTCTTGGGGCCTGTCTTGTCAACAGACGTAATATAAGCTTTGAGTATTTCCTGATATTGCAAGGTACGGGAGCAAACGGGAAGAGTGTTATCTACCGGGTGCTTAAGGACATGTTCGGAGAGGACGAGATACTTAATATCAAGATGAGCCAGTTTGCCAGCAGAGGTGATGAACAGCTTCGTGCTGCGTATTCCATGTCCGGGAAGAGGCTTATGTACTGTACGGAGAGCAACCGGGGTGATTTTAAGGATATGAGCATCATAAAGGCTATCTCCAGCGGGGAACCTATTGCCTGCCGGGGAATAGGCGGCAATATAACGATGATGCAAAGACCGCCTATCATGCTGTGTAACTCTAACTACCGTTGGCAGCCAAAGGACTTTCTTAACCGGGAGGACCCGGATGATGAGAGTATGCAGAGACGGGCGCTCGTGCTTAATTTCGACAAGACTATCCCCGTAGAGAAAAGGGATACCATGCTCGCGGAAAGGCTCAAATCGGAACATGCCGGCATAATGGCTTGGATAGTCAAAGGTCTTTGCGAGCTAAAGAAAAACAACTGGAGGATGCCGGAGAATCTCGGAGGAAAGATAGACATGAAGCTGGAGAGGATACGCTCTACGGTCATAGGACGGGACGGCAAGCTTGTGGACGGAAGCATATCGGAATACCTCAAATACAAGGAGTGCCAGCCCGAAGAATTTGAAGGAAGCGGCGTTATCAATTTCACATCATCGGAGATATACAAGAACTATGAACGATTCTGCAAGAAGAACGGGATTGTCCCTATGTCGCAAAGAAAGCTGGGCATCGACATGCTTTCTCTCGGATACGTGAGGGAAAAGGGATACAACAACTCTTATAATCTGTGGTGCGGGAACGAGGACATCGCGAACAATTTTATGAGGCATGTACCCAACATTGCCGAAGAAGCGAAAACAAACCTTTTTGAGGGCTGGGAATATTCGGATGATGATTTCCTGAGTGATGATTTTGTTGAAGAATAGATTTGCAATAATAAATATAACACAAAAAGATTATGGATTTCGGAAAGACACAAGTCGGGAATATAACTATTCTCAAGTATAAGAAAGACGGCGTTCCTTTTATCAAGGCATCAACGGTATGTGGTGATTTCTCCATTGAATACAGCGCGGGAAGCATAATGTTTGTACTATTGGATAGCGTTCCGATAGAAGACAGGGTTGATAACCTGCCTATGCTAATGCTGCGAAACACCCAGTATGTGGGGAATTGTATTGACGCGAAGTTGCAGGTGGATGTGCTAAAGGCAGTCGGGGATGCCCTTGACCGCGCGGACGCCAAGCCGATTTCTGACGAGGAGGACGCCAAGATTATTGAGGAGGAAAGGCAGATGTATGAGATGAAAAAGGAAATAGAGGAAGCGTCTGATAAAGACAAAAACTGAACACAAACCTATGTATAAGGAAGAAGTAGCCGGGGGTCATTTCCCGGCTTTCTTTTTAGCGGCAAGGTACAAGGAGCAATTATTGCATGAAATTGGAAGATAAAAATGAGTGGTAGTATCTTCTTCTTTTATCTCGTCTTTCTTAATCTGCGTGATGTCTGCAATCATTTTGGTGAGGTCTATCCATTCCTTGCATCCCTCTTTGCCATCGTACTTTTTACGGGCGGCGATAAGCTTACGAAGCTGGTTTTCCTTTGAAAGCTCAGACGCAATATCTTCATCACTAACACCTTCAACTAAAAACTCTTCCTCTTTCTCGCTCTCTTTCTGTCTACGATTGACACGCTTGTTTATAAAGGTGAGATAATCCATGAAGTCCTTGTCTTGGGACAAAAGGGCGTTCATGTTCTTCTTATTCATCTCTAAATTATACACAGGGTTATAAAGGCCGGAGATGAGATAAGCGTCCTTATCTTTCCATCCCAGCGCTAAAAGGTCCGCAAAAGCCTTTTCTTTTGCGCTGATTCCCAGTTTTCTACATTCGGTCCCAAGTCCTTTGCTGAATGTAATTTTTTCCTCTTTACCTCTCAACATATTATTGTAACTTTTAATTATACAAATACAAAATAACAACAGCACCTTATATGCCACTGGCTCTGATAGTCGGATATAGGATGATACCCGACCATACTATCACAATAAGAGCATGGGTAGCTGCTCCCTCTATATGAATAAAAGCCGACAGCTCCTTCTCTTTGCTTCAGAGCCCCATTAAGCCACATCCATGCGGAGCCGATAGCATACCGGGTAAGGGTATTCAGTGAGTTATAAGAAGAGTTGGACTTCCCCACTCCATAGCTTATTCCATTTGTATTAATGCGGGTTGCTGCGGACACTCCGGACTCTACGGCCCTTTTGAAATAGGAGCTATCATACGGAGATTTAATATTTTCCCTTATGCTATCCTTTATTTTGTTTCGGCTTAGCCCGGCAATAAGTCCGGCGGCAACAGCAGCCTCTATCTCATACTTAAAGCGGTTGCAATAGATATCAATACGCTCCGAAAGCGTCTTGCCATGATCTTTCCTGTTTATAAAAGCAATGATAGCCTCCCTCTCTTCCTTCCTGTCATAAATGGAAAGTGTTTCGGTATAGTCATAAATCACCTCTCGTAACTTTCCGATAACAACATCTACCTCTCTTTCGAGTTTTTCATTTGCGGAAAAGCGGAACATAGACGGTTTTATCTTATACTTCAAAGATATATCCACGATCTCGTTTGCGGCTTGCAAGAGAAGATCATCCAAATGCTTCTGCATGGATAATTCAGCCTTTAGCCGCTGCCTTATAAAATCTTTGGCTTCCTGTATCTGTTGTTGCGTAGGTTGTTTCATTGCTTATCATCTCCAGCCGGGTTGTGTTCGGGTTCCTCTTCTTCAGGAGTAGGTTGCTCGGTTTTGAGTTGATAAAGGATATCAGCCTGCTGCTCTTCCTTTTTCTCTCTCATTATCCTGTCCCAGTCGCGGGGATTGCTATACATTTGAATCTGCTCATTTGCGGTTTGACGTGATAAAAATCCGTTTTGCACACAAGTGGCAAGATTCTGCACAAGCTCCGATTCATTCAAATGGATATAGGGTTTTATCCAAGCATATACACTCAAGTTTTGCAGGTCTATAAGATTTTCCGTTTCCACTCCGTATCCATAGGTGAAAATCTTCACCATGTCGTCCACGAGGCGGTTATATTCTTGCGCATCCTTCATCGCATTCTCAAACGCCGGTGAATAAAGAAGCTTTATAGCCACACCCGGAAGATCGCCGCTTCTTACCTCCGGAGGAATTACCGCAAACGACTGTTCATATATCAGCTTGTAAAGAGTATCGAGCTGCTTTTCGAAAGCCGTAGATACATCCTGTTTATTAAGGTATCCGGCTTCATCGTCCGGTCCCATTGTGATACATTTTACAGTTCCGTCAACGCCTCCATCTATATTTATATTTTCTCCCTTGAAATACATAATCGGGAACGCATAGGCTGTATTGTTTTGAGATAGCTGGGAGAAAGCGAGTTCGTATTGCTCTATACTGTCTTGCGAGGGAGACCAACAAGCTCCGGCATCGCATCTATGGTAAGCCACAGGGATAAACGTAAACCCATGCTCTTGCTGGGAGACGAGTTCATAACCATCCAATCCAAATAAGTTTTTTATTACTTGTTTGATTTTGCTGTATCCCTTTCCTCCTTTTTTAAAGCGACGGAGATACTTTTCATCCCACACCTCCAGCCAGTCGGTCACAATATTCCCGCTGCTGTCGTAATCGGAATAAGAACGGGCAAACAAGGATAGCTCTCCTGTAACATTATCAAAATGAGGATACAATACATCACCTTTTTCAAAAGAAAGGACTTTCCAATAGAATTTTCCTTTTCTAAGGTATCCTACAAATGCCGTATCTCCGGTTATCTTTACAGACTTAGCGGCCTCGTACCATGCGATTTCCATGTCTTTTACGGCCCATCCCGTTCTAAATTTAAAGAAGGTTTCTTTCACTTTCTCATTCTCGGTATCGCCTTCCATTTCAAACTGAATATCATTCCCGCAAAGGTGGACAAGATGCTTGACCGTTATTATTCTTTGAAAAGCAAAAGCGCATCTGATAACATACTCCCTGAACCATTGCTTCGTATCCGGGTCCTGCCTTAACCTGTCAGGATATACCAGCGGGTCATTAATCGCATGTCCCGAAGGCTCAAACTCACGCATGAAGTCCATTTGAGTTATTATCTGATACGTAGGATTATCAGACGGTTCATTGATGAGGGTGTTTCCTGAAATAACCCCGGCAGCGGCTTTATAGCCATTTGGCAATATCCTCCGGAACGGACGACGTACCATAATCTGGCGTGTGTTTATAATCTCCATAATCCTTTTGGTTTTGTGTTATGTTTTTTTATATCAAAAATTTGTCTGTAAATCATCGCTTCTATAAAGTCAGGAGAGTGCCCGACGTATTTTTTCATAGTTTCCTTTTTAATCAAGGCAAACCCTTTGTCTGTTTCCGCGTCCCGAATAGCCTTTCTCTCTTTCATAAGAATATTATAAAGGGTTACTCCGGAATATCCGTTACCGGAGAATTTGCGCGATAACAAATCGGGATTTATGGATATCTCCTCGTTCTTTATCTTTTTTACAAGAATATCCGCACACTGTGATTTTAAAGAGGAGTACACATACTTGATTGATTTCTCATCCGCTTTTGTCGCGGGTATTGGAGCAGCCATATTATTAAACCTGACCGCATCGGGGAATTTTCCTTTAAAATCCTGACCGGGGCCGTTTAAGTCAAAAACAAAATCCTTTTCCAGCACGCCCCACTCTCTAAGTTTATAGGCAACACACTCTTCCGTCCGCTTGGAATTATCCCTACTTACATACACATCTTCGATATGGTTCCCGATCCACAGCCACAAGACAAGGTTGTCTCCTCCCTCGTATGCAATATCGCATGATACCCTGCGCTTCTCGTCTCCGTATTGGGCGGTATTTTTAAAGAAGCGCTCCATGTGTTCCATCTTGATAATATCATCCCCGGCAGCTTTAAAGTTCCAGTTCCCCTCCAAGTCCCTTGCACGAGATTCTTCATCTTGCTGGGCGAGGTTGGCTAAATAATTAGGGTCGGAAGATATAAGAGCAACGTTCTCTTCAAGCTTTCCCTTTATGAATGTGACTGTCTTCACGAATGCCGACTTGTCGTAACCCTTACTGATAAGACCCGGCGTAAGCAACGGATCTATGATATGCCTGCATTGGTTATAAACTTCGTCTACGGAATCCCCCCAGTAAATATCTTCCGGTCGGTCGCCGTCCATGAAGCAATAGCGTATTACCCCGTCTCGCTCCGGAATAGGGTTACCGTTTTCATCAATCCACCAGTCTATGAATTTACGTACCCAGCTATCCGGGTCAGGGTTACATGTGCCATAAAAACGGTTTCTTATACCGTAGGCATTACGGTTATTGGTGATAAGGTATTTGAACTTCAGGTAATCAGAGTGAGTGATTTCGTCTATACCGATAAAGGCAAACTCTTTTCCCTGAAAACGCTTTACGAAGTCTTCGTAAGAATCCGCATAATAGGAAAACTTTAAAAAACCTCCGTTATAGAAGTTCCAAGTCATGTCAGAGATAGAGCGGTTGTACTTTCCGTATTGAGAGAAAAGCTCATAAGACTTGTTTACTATATTACTCAAGTCCTCTTTTTCGTTTCTCAGGATTACAGAAGCAAAATTCGGGTTATTTATATCTTTCAAGACCTCCATTAGCAAGGCCCAAGAATTATGAGTGACAATAAAATCCCTTGTCAGAAACAAACTATCCGGATTGGTCACTGCAATACAGCAACACTCCTTCTTCCCTATCATCTCGTAGCCTATGATTCTTCTCGCATTGATGCTTATCCCGCCATTATAAGGTTTGCATCTTTCCTTTTTCCTTTTTACGCGAAACATCCTTTCGGCATCCGGGATTCTTATATAAAGAGTGTATGCGTCATTACATTGTATAAATTCTCCATTGCTATTTCTATACCCCGCGGTGCCTCTGCCAATTGTCGCCAATCCTCCCAAGCTGTTGATAAGGAATTTTACATCTTCCGCAAGCTGTTTGCTTATTGTAGTATAAGACAGGTGCCCTCTTTCATCAATAGTTCCGTCGGTATCCATTAAGCCCTGAACAAGCGCCCATCTTTCCTCCAGCGTCCCATATAAATACATGTCAGGAACGTGTTTATCTGCTGCACGCCCTGTTATATTCAATTTCTGAATCTCTGCGATAAGCTCTTTGTCGTTGATACGCATGCGGTAGCAGCCTTTCTCAAACTCGCAAGAAGAATACCCTACTGATTTCTTGAACTCGCCAATGACTTCCTCGTCAGGATTAAATAAATAACAGCAGTTTTTACTGATTACACTATCGGCAATACATCCGTCCCCGATGAGCGCACCAATCAGATACGGACTGAATTTAGGCTTGAAGTATTTCCCTTTGGTGAATCGAACTGGCTTGCACAACGGAACAGATAAATGGCGCGGCTGCTTCTTTCCCTTCTGCTTTTCCATGTGGTCTATAATCATTTGAGTAGTCCACACCCGCCATTCATCCTCTAAGGGGAGGTTATATAAAGCCCTTTTCTTTGAACAATGGTTAGATTGCTTGATATTCCATAAGTGATCTATGCAACAGTCGGCATAAGAACCGTCAACGAATTTAAGCCTTACGCACTCTTTAAATCCCTGATAGGAATTGTAAACAACCCTTTGCATTCCTCCGTCAAGACCAGTGATTATGTCGCCCGCTTTAATGTCTTGGATTTTTCTAAATCCGAACGGAGTACACACTAACTCATTGAATATCAGCGCTTTTCCGCCGCCACGGTTTCCTCCAAATATAGTAATATCTGCCGGAGACGCAAGGAACTTTTCTTGACATCCTTTTTGGGCGATTATATTAAGCGGATTTCCATATTCACGCAGCTTTTCTATGTGCGCATAAGTAAATACGCCCTCTCCATTTTTTGTATGTACAATTCCGTCGTATTCCATAAAAAAAAATAAGCCGTCGCATGCAATATGATTTTGCATACTCCGGCTTGATTCACAGCTCTATGAGTAATATATAGTGCAAATATACGATTTTTCATCTATTTTCTAAATTTTACCCATAAAAATATGTCTATAATGTTGTTTTTATAGAAAATAGGTGATATATTTGCATTATTAAATCATGTGATATGATAAAAATTGACGTCCAACTCGATGAAGAGTTACCTGATAGAAAAGGAAACTTTGCAATATGTCCGGTGTGTAAACAGAAAATAATGGACGTTGAGGAAGTTTGCGGAAGTTCTTCCATTAGGATTATATGCAGGAGATGCCGTAAATTTATGAGAGTTAGACTGACGAAGGAATAATAGTAATATTAGATATGCAAGCCAAAGAGCTTATTGACGCACAAAGCGTTGATAGGCTCTTTTTTTTATAACACAACTAAATAAAACACGATGGAGAAAGAACAAATCTTATCCGAATTAACGACAAGACTTGGACAAACCAGCCTTTCGTCACAGACATTAATGAAGTACATAGACCTTAACCCGTTAGAGGAAGGAAGTGAACCTGACGATACTTACTTCAACAAGGCTACCGGATTTCTGCAAGGGTTACAGGGACAGTACAATCATGATGTAGCAACACAAGTTGAGGATTTCAAGAAAAACTACAAACCTCAACCAATCCCGGACGATGCAAAAGACGAACCAAACGAGGGAACGCTTGCCGCCAAATTGAAAAAAATGGAAGAAGAGCTTTTGCAGCTAAAAGGGGAAAAGGAAGCGGAGAAAAGAGCCGCGTCAATCAACGAATTAAAGGCCGAATCCAAAAGCCAGTTAAAATCTCAAATCGAGAATGGTGGAAAAAACATCTGCAACGATGAGATCCTCGGCATTGCCATTTCCGATGTGGAAATTACAGACGGAATGAAAGTGGAGGACATTGTAAACTGTGCTAAACGCAACTACGAGAAAAGATACAAGGCGATTTTCGGAGACGGAGCATCCCCAAGTATCAATCAGTTTGCGGAAACCGGAGAAGAGCAGGCAAAAAGCCGAAGAGAAGCCTTTAAGGAGTTAATGAAATCAAGAGGCAAGCTCCCGAAAACCAAATAACACATTTTAAAACAGACAAAAAAAGATGAGACAATTAGGAACATTCAACACTATCGGTCAATTCCGGTCGGAATTTGGCGGTAATTTTCCTGTATGGTCGAGAGTTCGAGAACTGTATCAAGGAGGCGGTATGATTGATGTTGCCGGAATGGGATTAAACCCTGGCGATATTATACATGCTGGCACAATGGTTAAGTTCAACGGACCTGGCAAACAGGTAGAGGTGATTACTGCGGAGGGAGTGACAGGTGTAAAAGCGGTAGTAACGCTGACTATCACCAATAAGGCTACCGCCAACGGAGATTTATCCTTTGTATTGGGGAGCAAAAGCTACTCAATCGCAGTAACAAGCGCTTCGGAAACAACCCCCGAACTGGTCGCTACAAAGATTGAAGGCGGCAAAGCCACTTTCACAGAGTGGGATGTGGAAAGAAGTGGCGCAGTGCTGACATTCACGCAAAAGACAGCTGCAATGGTTCCGGCCTACATGTTTATCCCCGGAAGCACCGGAGTAACAGGGACAATGGAACTTACCAAGCAAGGTGCAACTGCAAGCGGAAACTTAAGTGACGTAAACGGCCTTGTATTTGAGGATGTCTGCATCCCCGAAGGTTGCATTTCTGCAACATGTGCCGTAGTAAGAGCAGGCAGAATATACGCGGACCGCGTAGCGGGTGGCGGTATTCCTAAATCAGTAGAAGCACAATTACCTATGATTGAGTTTGTGCGCGAATCCAATGAATAAGAAAGGGGGATAATATGTACACAAGAAACAAAGAATTTTACGATATTGTAGGAAGAGGGCTTGCTGCTATGGGATATACCGGCAACAAACCGTTGGAGGCATGGATTAACGACATGTTTGCGGATAAGTATAACGCAGAACAGACTTTTGCCCAAATGGGTTTCCCGTTAAATCCTAACATTCCTCTGAATCCTACTTACGAACAGATTGAGGCGACAATTCGCCCGTACACGCTGGCTACCTACGTAGATATTGACAGTGACGGTGCTACCAAGTCAACCGACGGCCTTTCATTGCAAATGGGCGGACTGCCTACTTTCAAGCACGAGATTACGTTAAGCCGTAAAATTTTGCGTGAAAAGATGATGCTGATGGATGCTATCGGCAGTTCTACACCGGAAATAGAGGCTACAATCATGGAACTTCTGTTTAATGGAGTAGACAGCTTGCTTGGAGGTAACTATAACACGTTCCTTTATCAGAGAAACCAAGTCGTATCCAAAAAAGGAAACCTGATTATTGATGCGGCTAATAATCCTCTTGGCATCTCTTTGTCAATAGACTTTGGCGTTCCAAAAAAGAACATTAAAGATTCTCATTGGTACAAGAAGGTTGACGTAACCGGAGTTGTCGCACAGGAAGCAGCCGTAGGTACTACAATTGATCCTATCAAGGTAATGCGTGACGTTAACCGAGACAGCCGACAGAAAGACTTTGCGCCACAGGGACACTGGGAGGTAAGCAAGACCACATGGGACGACATTATCAATCTGCCGTATTTCCGTCAGATGTACACAGTCGCCAACCGTCCGGACATTTCCGACAAAGACATGCAGCTTGCTTTTGCAAATCTCGTTTCCGACGAAGCAATCAAGGCGTTTATCGAAACTCGTATCGGTGCCGAAATCAGAGTAATTGATTCTATCTCCGTAGTAGAAAGCTACGACAAGGATACGCAGAAAATCAACTACAAGACCTTGCAGAACTTTGAGGAAGGAGTTATGGCGTATGTCCCGAACGAAGATTTGGGAGACGTACAATGCGGACGTCCTATCTTCATGGAAACTCCGGGTGCACGTACAGCATTGTATGACGGCGGCCGTACTCTGATTCGCCAAGTATTTAACGACGAAACCATGACGCAGACTATCAAATCGGAAGTTACCGGATTGGTTGTTCCTAACAAGGTTCGTTGGTTCTACTACTTGAACATTAAGGGTAAATAACCATGAAAGATTCTCTAAATACAACTACCGGCACAACCATTGAAGAATACCTTCGTGGCTGTGTCGGCTTCGAGGTTACAGATAGCGCAATCAATACGATATTGATTGACAGAGGCATCACCTCCGGTTCTGATGTAACTACAATCGAAAAGCGTCTCAAGGACTTATGCCGGGCAGATCTCTATATGTGGTGCGCGAGCACTCCGAGTGTAACGGGAAGTGTAGAGGATGCCAATGGCGTTTGGAAACATAAAGAAGGCGGTACAGAGAGTTCCGCTTATGACAAGCGCAATTTACGGCAAATGGCTAATGACATATATGCTTTGTATGGAGAGAATGTTAAGAAATCGTCTATTAAGATTGTCAACTTGGGTATGAACATGAACAAAAGGTGGCCTCTATGAAAGTAAACAATCCACGTTTTCCGCATACATGCAAGGTGTATCGTATTTCGGGGGAAACCTCGTTTGAAAATGGATCGGAAACAGTTCTGTATGAGGGAGAATGCAACAAGTATGGAAGCTCCTCTTTGAGAACATTTACGAAAAGCAACGTTATAAAAAGCGATTACGCCATAGATATTCCCGGACTTGTGAAGGGTATTATCGCGGGAGACCTTGTTGACGTTACTGACTACGGCGGAACCTTTGAAGCGTGTGTTGTAACTGATTGCTATCCTACGGAAATGGGGACAACGCTATATTTCAATCTGGCTAAAAATTAAGGTATGGAAGATAATACTAAAGTCTTAGAGGATGCGAAGAAGAAGATTAATTCTGTTATTGACAGCTATATGTTGGATAGGATAACGGAGATCGCCATTAAGCTTCTGCATGACGGAGTAGTATCAGCACAATACCATAATGTAACCGGAAATACGTTAACTTCATTAGCTGTCGGAATTTATTATAGAGGCGGGCTTTCCCGAATAATAACCGCTGTTGTCACACAAGGATTAAAGAACGCTACCCGCCCTAAATTGAGCAGAGGGGATGGACTTGGAGTGATAATGGTAAGAAGCTATGAAAACGGAAGGCTTATACCTATAAAAAAGTACAATCTGATTGATACCAACGGAGAATACGGATTAACCACATCTGTAAATTTCCTCAAGAATTATAGGTCCCCTCGTGATGTAATAGGGTTGGTAATGTGCACAGGTACTGAATATTCCAACTATTTGGAATCCAAGAAAGGACTGAATGTGCTTTCCGACACATACGATTACGCAGAGAGCATAGCTAAGATGACATTTAAACCGATGTAAGTTATGGGATACGAGCAGGATTTTAAATACAAAGACGCGCTTAAATCATTGTTTAATGCAGCAGCTGCAGTTAGTGATAACGTGTTCACCAATGACCGACCCGCTGCCGTTCCTAAGCAAATGGATAATTTCATAGTAGTATCACTACCGGGACAATTGACTTCCTCGACTTACGGATGCGGTTTCGGAAACGTACAAACATACTGTACCGTAGAGGTCTACGTGAGATTAAAGAAAAGCGGCGTTGAAGATTTAAATGTAATGGACGCCCTTGTCGGGAAAGTCCTTTCCTTGTTCCCGATTAGCGACAGTGTCATCACCGTCTCTAACCCAAAGCTGACATTGAAAGGTAATGACGGATTAGGGTTCAGCGCTACATTGATAAGGGCTGACCTTGTGATAAAATAAACATAAAATAAACAATTAAAACTTTTTATTATGGCAATGAAATCAAAACAAGAGTTGAAAGAAGTGTTTAGCGGTCTTTCTTCTATCATGCTGGTAAAGGGTGGTATTACTGACTTTGCAACAGTGGAGCCGGATTTTGACTTGCCCGTTACTGTGGATTCCCTGAACCTGTCCCAAGCAGAACCCACGTTGAACCGTACAAAGGTACATGGGCTTCAAGCGGACTGGGCTGTAACAAGTACAGCAGGTGACATTACATTTGCGGCTACCGTACCGAGTATAAGCGAGGATTTGGTTAGCTTCTTCCTCGGAGAAGCCAACAAGGTAGCAACTGCTTCCGTAAACGGACAAGAGTATTCCGGAATATCCGTAACTCTGAACAGCAAGAAGATTAATGCAGGCTTTGCGTTGTTGAGCGAAGACGGAGAGAAGTGTATATTGGTTAAGAAAATGGCTATCTACGCACGCCCGTTGTTCGAGAACGCATCCACCACTCCGTTTGCATTTGCGCTTAGTGGAACGATTGAAATTGAAGACGGTGCAGCGTCCACTGCTGCTTCTGACGACAATATCGCGTTCTTAACAAAAAAAGCCTCCTGACCGTAGCTCCTACTTCCCTGTCTTTCGTCAGCAGCGCTGATAATACAGGGAAGACCATTACAGCTACAACAGAAGAAAGCCCAGTATCTGCTTCATCAACAGAAACATGGTGCAAGACTTCCGTAAGCGGCAAAGTGGTAACGGTCAAGGTTGATGCAAATAATGGAGCATCTGCAAGAACTGCCATTGTGAACATTTATACCGCAAGCAAAGCAGCAGCAGTAGAAGTTACACAGGCTGGTACTGGTACCTAATATTAATGGCGGTGAGCTTTATGCCGCCGCCTTTTCTTTTTACACCTCAAAACATTATGAACGACAAAACGATAACTCAACCTACTTCGGTAGAACAGGAAAGACTTGATGAAGTGCTTGAAAACAGCACAGACTATGTATCTCTTCGCGAAAAGGAGATTGGAATAAAGTGGCTTCACCGGGGAACGATAAGAAAGCTGACGCACACCTTTATATCATGCAAACAAGACGATGAGGTGACAGCCCGATGTGCGTCCCTTATAATCCTGAATAACTGGTGGAAAATAAGGCTTTTCCATTGGATATATTGGCGCATTCTGTGGAAGAAATATACGGACCAAGAACTGACAAGTGTCGTTGCTCTTGGTAAAAAAAAAGTGGAATTTCAGAGACTTCAATACTTGAACATTACTATGTTCTTGACAGGAATGAAGGACACAGTGATGACGATGACGAGAAAGGAAGCAGATCGTATCCTTCAAGAACTTCGGCAGGAGCAGCCTTTGCAAACGGAGAAAAACATCCCGAATTAACCCGCCCTCTCGTTCTCTTTTGGGGAATGGTGAATATCCCTAACTGGTACATGGACTGGGTGCTTACCAATGCTCTGTATGAGCTTCTTATATGCGATGCTCCTATTGTGGTGTACAATAATGACGATAAGGCAGACAAGAGAATGCACACTTCCAAAGAGATGAAAGAGCTGACAAAAAAATGGGAGGCAAAAAGGAAAGAGCAGGAAGCTAAAGGACAAAGGATATCTCTTAATGATTTTATAGTAAACGGCGTTAACGCTATTAAAAAGGACACAAAATAACAATCGACATGGCAGACCTCGGAAATTTGAATTTTGGGATTCACCTGAAAAACTATACAGAGCAAGAATACGAAGCTATCAAAAAAAAGCTCGTCAACATGCACGCAACCGTCAGCGCGAAAGTAGGATTGAAGGTTGATGTAAAAGAGATTGAGGATAAAGTAGATTCCTTGCTGAAAAACAAGACGTACAAGGTGAAGCTTGAGGTGGATAGTGAGAGTATCAAGAAGCTTACAGAAACCTTTAAAGGGCAAGGTGTGAATACAAGCGAATTAAGAGCCATGAGGGGTGTTTCTCAAATAATGCGTGCCGACGCTTACGCCAACTCTCAAAAGGCCCTTGAGCAGCTTAGAAACGCCCGTTTACAAGCAGCAAAAGCCGCAGATACGCATAATTCCGCTATGAAGCGGGCAAATACAACCATGTCTTCCCAGTCTCGAATAGCCGGAGAGTTAAGAAATCAAATCGCCAACGTGTATTCCATATATACAGTAGAGCGTTTTGTTAGGGGATTATATACCATTGGTGGGGAGTTCCAAAAACAACGCATCGCACTGACCTCTATTATCGGGGATAGCATGAAAGCTGAAACGATATTCAACCGCATCAAGGAGTTAGCGGTGGCTTCCCCGTTCCAGTTTAAGGAATTAGCGTCATACGCAAAACAGCTTTCTGCATATAGTATCCCCTACGAAGAGCTTTACGATACGACTAAGCGGCTTGCTGATATTTCCGCGGGTGTCGGTGTTGATATGGGACGTATCATATTGGCATACGGACAAGTTCGTAGTGCCGCGTTTCTTCGCGGGCAAGAGCTTAGACAGTTCACAGAAGCAGGCATTCCGTTAGTTGATGAGCTGGCGAAACGGTTTACCGTTCTTGAAAATAAAGTTGTCAGTGCTGAAGACGTATTCGATAAGATCAGCCGAAAAGAAGTCAGCTTTGGCATGGTGAAAGATGTTCTTTGGGAGTTAACCAATGAAGGCGGGAAATTCTACAACATGCAGGAAGCTCTCGCAGAAAGTCTTGCGGGTAAATGGAGTAACTTGCAAGATGCTTGGGATGTAATGATGGCAGACATTGCAGAGGGTAATAGCGGCGTCCTTTCTGATAGTTTGGAAATACTTACCAAGCTGATGAAACATTGGGAAACCGTTGCCGATATACTTGGCATGTTGGCGTTTGTATATGGTTCGTATAGAACTGCTGTTATGTTGACCAATGTCGCAACTAAGGGATTGCTGGTTGTGCAAAATGCGTTAAACGCTGCAATGAAAAAGAATCCAATAATTTGGATTATAACTCTTATCGGAACCGTAGTAGGAGCATTGGTTATGTTTCGAGAGGAAGTCAAAACTACAACAGAAGTTATTACAGATTTAAATAAGACTATTTCCGATACGAACGATAAGATGAAGGGGAACAAGGCTGTTGACGGACTTATAGACCGATACGAAACCCTTAGCCAAAAAGCCAACAAGAGCGCAGAAGAAAGCAGGGAATTAGGACGTATAACCAAGAACTTATCTAACACCTTCAAGGATGCAGTAACCCAAACAGACAAATACGGAGTAGCAATATCCCTTTCTGTTGAGAAGATGCGAAACCTTTCTCAAGAGCAAAAGGAATTGTACAAAAAACAATTTATCGGCACCATGGCAAATGCGCAAATACAAAAGCAGAGCGTAGACGTTGAAAGAGAAAGGCTTGCCGGGATTATCAGAGAGGGTGGATATAGATGGTTTGACGAGACAGGAAGAGAACTATCCTTTGCCAAATATAAACCGGAGGATATTACTAAAGCAAGAAACAGACTGTTGGAACTTGAAAAGCAAAGTTTAGACTTGGCTAACATTATAGATACAGCCAGACAGTCTTATCATTCGATGAGCCAAATAGATATAAGTAAACCATTGACTGATTGGGAAAAGGAAGCAAACTTGCTCGCTGGAGATTTGAATGTCATAAAGCCTAAAGAGAGTGAATCGTATGAAGAATACATGAGCAGGTTATCTACTAATATAAGTGATTTAAAAAAGAAAATAGACAGCCTTAATCCGAATAATAAATTTTCAGAAAAACAATTAGCGTCCTATAACAAAGAACTTGATACGACAAGGAAAATATACGAAACGTTAGGCGGAAGAGAAAAATCAACAGATACAGCCAAAGACCCTATTGCCGAGCAATGGAAGAATCGTTCCGACCTCATAGAAAAAGCTATATCCAGCTACGAGAAATGGAGAAAAATAGAGGGGGAAGAATCGGCATCCCAAAGAGTAAAGAATATACCCGAATTTGCACCCGTATTTGATAGCAAGGGGGTAAATTTAGACTTGAGCGATCCGAGTAAGGCGTACAAGTATATCCAAAACCAGCTGGATCAAAGCAAGGAGAAGCAAAAAGATTTATATGTTTCTCTTGGCGTTAAGATAGACAAAGAGCAGATTGAAAACGCAAAAAAAGAAGCCGATAACGCCTTAAAGGAAATAGAGAAATATGTCTCTCAAGCCGGAGAGAAATGGGACTTGTATAAAAAGCTATTTGAAGCGACCGGAAACAAAACACTTTCCATGAACATTGCTTTCGGTGAAAACATATCATTTGAAAGCATTGTTGAAGATTTCCGCAATCAGCTTGGAGATGCCCTAAAAAAGACAGGAAGCAAGCTTTCCATTACTGATGTCCTTGCCATGAAAGAGGATGACGTAAAGAAGCAATTCGGAGAAGGACAGATTTTAAAGCTGTATCAAGCAATAAGCGAGGAGGGCAAGAAAATGCGGTCTGAAAGCATTGAAAACCTTTCAGGCATGATAGAAGATTATAAAGACTATTCCCAAAAGATAGAAGATATTGAACGTAACCGCCAAAAGAGCATTGCAGATATAGAGAAAAACAGGGAAAGCATAGGCAGCAAAGAGGCCGACACCCTTGTAAAAGAAGTAAACAAGCGGGCGCAAGAAGATACATCGTCTGTGCTATTCGATCAATTCAAGGAAAGCAGTGACTGGGTGCGTATCTTTGATGACCTTGACCGGGTATCTACATCTACGTTAGACGACATGATTTCTAAGGTAGAGGAATTTTCCCAAAAGCAAGGATTATCAATCGAAGATACCAAAGAATTGGTAGAGGCGTTGCGTAAGCTTCGTGGAGAATCTGCAGAACGAAGTCCGTTCAAGGCGCTGGGGGCCTCTTTTAGCAGCATTAAGGAGGCTAAAAACAGGCTGGAAGCATTGAAGAGCAGCGGAGCTTCTAAGGCAGAAATAGACGCAGCGGAAAATGATTTGAGTTCGGCTTATTCCGACCAGTCAAAGGCCATACAAGGCGTAATCGGTAAGTTTGATGCGCTTGCAGGAGCTGCGGATTTCTTAGGAGGAGTGTTTGAAAATCTTGGACTGGGAACAGGCCTTTCAGATGCTGCTGGAATTTTGGGAGGAGGGGTGCAAGGAGCATCGCAAGGCATGGGAATGGCGACTTCTTTATTCGGGGCATCAGCAGGTCCTTGGGGAGCAGCAGCAGGTGCAGCGTTAAGCCTTATTTCCGGCATTGCGCAACTACATGACAAAAGACTTGAAAGAAGTATCCAGCGTAGCAAACAAAGAGTTGAGGAATTAAAGTCCGCCTACGATCAATTAGGAAAATCCATAGATAGATCGCTTGGTGGAGATGAAAGCATAGAGCGTGCCATATTGCTATATGAACAGTTGGAAGAACAAGTTAAACGCGCCGGGAGTTCGCTTACCGAAAGCTATAAAATGCAATTCCGAGTATTAAAGGACGAGGGTTTGGACTATGTGGAAGAATTAAAAAAACGGATAAAATCAGTGGAGAGCCCCTCAGCCGGGATGCAGCGTTTTATGGGATCAAACTTTAAAATAGGTGTAGACAAGGAAGCGCTGGAGGCATTGGAAAAGGTTGGTGTGGGAAAGGAACTTGATAACAGCGTCCTTAAACAATATCAGGCCCAATACGTGGGACTTGTTTCTCAACGTGCAGAGATAGAGGGACAATTAAGAAACGAAGAAGGGAAAAAGAAATCTGATGCAGGAAAGATACAAGACTATAAGAACCAGCTTGCGGAACTGAACGAGCAAATCGCCTATTTCGTGGAAGATCTCACCAAAGATTTGTACGGAATAGATTTTCAGGATTGGGCAAGTCAGATAAGCGATGCGCTAACGGAAGCCTTTGCCAACGGAGAAGATGCAGCGCAGGCTTTTGACAACGTAGTGAACAACATCATGCGAAGTGTTGCCAACAACATATTAAAGAACTTGGTAATACAGCCCATGTTTGAAAAGTTACAGGATAAACTTTTCGGAGAAAAAGGCCTGTTTAAGGAGTTTACAGATATTCAAGACAATGGCGCTGTTGCAGCAGGGGCTATAAAAGACTTTTTCGACAATGAGGGGAAAGCCATGATAGATGCCTCGCAATCTTTCCTTGAAGCCTTTGATAAAGCTACCGGAGGAGCGCTTACAGCTACCGGGGAATCTTCCACATCCGGAATGTCAAAAACGGGCATCCAAGCCAGTGAGGACACTATGAACAGAACCAACTCCTATCTCAATAGCATCCGACAGGATGTAAGTGTAAAACGTGCTCTTCTTGAAAAATTAGGAAATGAAATTTTCCCAAAGTACAATATTCTCGCAGAACAGCAACTAACGCAATTAAGAGCGATAGCTAACAATACGCTAAGAAGTGCTCAAAACACAGAAGCCAACTTGGCTGTGTTAAAGGAGTTTATGGGATTAGTGGGTATGGTTATAGACAAAGGAAAACGAAAGATTAATATATAAAATTATGAACGACAAGGATTTAAGCAGAACATTACTCAACCAAGCGGTATCGCTGGGATTATGTACGGAATGGACGGAACAATGGGGTTCTCCCGATCAACAAGCGTTAATTGACAAGTATTTGCATGGGATTGATTTCTGTATAGACAAAGGGTACCCTACCAATACTTTCATAAAGGAAAACTTCGATAGGGATATTCTTCACAAAAACAACATTTTTGTTGATGAAGATGTACAAAAGCGAAATATGAGCCACACAGCCGTACTGAACGGAAGCTGTAAAGGTACTCTCCTATTTGACGGTTTCTCTATATGTGATTTGTATGTCCGTCATGATAGCGAAGTGACTATTGACTGTTCTCAGTATTGCAAGATATTCATTAACGTGTATGACCGGGCAAAGGTAAACGTAATTCAAAAAGGAATAGCATCTGTATATGTATATATTCATGGAGAGGACTGTGTAGTAGAAACCGAGGGAGATGTATTGCAAAGAAAAAGCCAGATGTAGTGTCTGGCTTTATTGTTTTATCTAAATAATAGTCAATTTATAAGCTTGCAAGCCACTTCTTGCCTGACTTGGTTTTAAGCCAAAGTGCAAAACCTCCCCCTATTATACTCGTAAATATAAATAATATTGTCAATCCATCCATATAATCACAACCCTTTTATCCACTTTTTACCGGAGGGAGTTTCTGTATAAATCCAAAAGGCAACAGTTATTACTGTTATAAGCCCAAACCCATATAATGCAACCATAATATTTATCTTAAAATGTTATTACCTATTTTTGCAAATAATACCGTAAGTATAATTCCCATAGAAACAAGAACAATTAATAAAATGTTATCATAAAGTTCTTCTTTCACAAGGGTTATTGCCAATCCCAAAGATAATACAGTGAAAGAAACTTGCGCCAAATTAAAAAAGAATCCTGCAAGTTTTTCACGCCTTACCTTATCCTTTTCCTTGCCCTCTTTCTTCGCTTCTTGTTTTTCGCTCCAATTACTCATTATAGCGCTATTTGATATGCAAATATAAGAAAGATAGAACGAATAAGCAAATAAATAACCAATAAATCAGTTTTTTAACAATAGTAATTTTAGAAAGATAGAACGAAAATATGTAAGGCAAGAAAAGCGGAGTTTCCTCCGCTTGCCCTGATTATGGTGTGAATTGCATAAGAACGCAATTGCTTCAGAAAGTACACTTTATAAAATATCAATATTTTCTATCTGTCCATCTGAATCAAATGTAACATTGTATATAAAAACATCCCCTGTGTCACATCCTTCATAAAACAAGCTAACTCCTGCCGTTTCCGGTTTAAATTTCTGGACATATATCTTAGAATTAAAAAAGAAATAAAACCAGTTTTGTATTCTTGGTTTAAACTCATCCGTAGAATATGTGGCTGTATTATAAGTATCAAACCTTGTTGTACAAAACCCGTAAGGAGCATTTATATGAACAAACTCTTTGCTTATGACTGGATTACTTTTATCTACAACAGCTTTTTTTGATTTTGAAAAAATATTTTTTTTATTTAGCGAGATACCATTTACGCCTGTATATGAAATATCCGCTGTTAATTCCTCGTTTGCAAGACTCATACTGTAATTAGTCTTACTTACCTTATAAGGATTTACGCATAGTACACTATTCTTATTTATCGTATATGCCCCTGAATCAATAAACTTTTCATCCAAATAAGCCGCATAAAATCCATCTTTATTAAAAGATATAAAATAATCACCGCTCTCCCATACCCCGATTAAATTTGAAGAATTAAGATTTTGTAGATTTTCTTCATTGTCAGAAGAACAAGAAGCAAACGAAATTAGGTATAAGGCCACCCAAGCCGTCATAAACAATATTTTTTTTCATGATTTATGTATTATTAATTAATTATGAAGGAAAATACTTGTTGCTTTGTCTTATTTATTAATCATCCCTTCAATAACAGAACACGCTTTTTCAAAATTGCTAAGGATGTAATCGCCTCCGTCTTCTCCCTTATCGTTGAAATACAAATACTTATTAGAGCCATACTTCTCCAATCTAATAAACCATGTCACCTTTTTCTTTTTAACATAATATCCTACTACGAAATAATCATCGGTCATGAATTTATTCTCCAAATAGTCCGCTTCTTTTAAAACGTCAGTTTTAATATCATCTCTCATAGACTTAATAGCGTTTATTATTTCCTTTAAGTCTTCATATTCTATAAAAGCACATCCCCCATCTCCGTCTTTAGCTTTGCGTTCTATTCTGTAAAAATACTTCGATTCATTTCCTTTTACAACTTCTCTGACGCAATTCTCAGATTTGTAGGATGTAAACATGTAATTACCCACCAGCCCATCCACTACTGTGTCAATAAGTTTAATTGACATGCCTGTGTCAGATATAAATTGCTCCATTTTGGTTTTCTCTTTTGAAGATTGATTATCCACGTCTTGTGAATACATCGACATCGGCAATACGATTACCATTAATAATAAAATCTTTTTCATATTAGTATGTTTTATATGTATATAATGATACAAAAGTCGTCATAATTAACCCGCGTTGTTGTAATATACAGTATGTTATAAAACACATCCGCCCTTTTATTATCCGCATCGCTTGAGAAAATCACCTATTTTCTATATATTTGCACAAAAACATAGAAAATACATGAAAGTAGTTGATTTTCTAATAAGAAGTTTGCACTTTCAAAGATTGTATCTATCTTTGTTGCGCTAACAGATGACGATTGCATTCGTTACGCAGAGCAAGCGGTTAAGTTGCTCATTTTATACATGGGCTTTTTTTATGCCCTTATTGGATATTGGCGGTTGCCTTTACGTAAGATTATAGTATTTGCTCTCGTAGCGAATGCGCCATCTGTTAGCAGCGTAAAGTGCAACCGCTTTCTTTTTGATAAAGTTGCCACATATAATTTCTTATAATCTTAAAATGCTAACAGATTATGGCAGAATTAGTATTTCAAAACAGCAACGGCAATGATGTGACTACTTCATTACTTGTTGCAGAAGTGTTCGGAAAAGAACATAGTAAAGTAGTCAGAGACATTGAAAGTCTTTCATGCTCAGCGAGTTTTAATGCCGCCAATTTTGGCGTTATTACCTACATTGATAGCAGAAACCGAGAACAAACCGCTTATGAAATGACTAAAGACGGTTTCAGTTTCCTTGTTATGGGTTATACTGGCGCAAAAGCAGGTGAGTTCAAAGAGAAATTCATCAATGAGTTCAATAGACGGGAAGCATTGCTCAAAGATGATGATTACATCTTGATGCGTTCCCAGCAAATTTTGCAAAAACGCGTAGAAATTGCAGAGCAGAAAATTAGGCAGCTTGAAGAGAAGAACGCCAAACTAAAACCCAAAGCCGACTTTGCCGAAGCCGCTTTCAAAGCAGAGGGCAAAGTAGACATAGGCCAAGCCGCAAAGATTCTCAACCTCGGTTTCGGGAGAAACACCCTTTTTAAAAAGCTAAAGGAAGTGGGCGTATTCTTTAAAGACAGGAACGAACCGAAACAAAAGTACATTGACGCAGGGTATTTTGAAATGACGCTGTTACCGCCTATACACAGAGACAGCCACCCCGACATATTATATCAAAAGGTACTTTGTAAGCCCAAAGGACTTGCTTATATCAATCAGTTGTTCGGTGGGAAACCTTCTGACAGAAAGATTTCGCCTATAAAATAGTATAGCGCAACAACACATATTTGCGTAGTATTTAGTAAATTTGCAGAAACGAGTAGGTTATGGAGCGAATAAGACTTACAAAGGAGGAAAAGCAAGCATTTAGGATTGTTTCGGAATTTGGCGGAGAATGTCCTGTTACATATCCGAAGCATGTATTTGCCGCATCCGTTCGCTCTATTGAAAGAAAAGGGTTAGTAAAGGCTTCTTATTTGGTTGACGGTCAAGTGTGGAGTGTCAAACTCACCGAAGAGGGAAAGCATTACCTTGCCGTTAATCCAAACTTGCATAATCCTGTTAATTGGAATTTAATACTTTCCGTCATAGGTATTATTATATCTATTATAGCCTTATTCGTAAGCTGCATGAGGAAATACTAATCGCGCTATTTAATAAATTAGCAGTCGGTTCAAATGCCCGATAGCCATAACTATACCCTATTATTAATATCTAAACAAATATTTCATCATGGAAGAAAAAATATACGAATTGCAGAAAGAGAATGTTTTCCTTGCGAGACAATTATTGCGCCTGTCCGAAGATTTACAGATGGCGCACGAAAGAATAGATGAGCTTGAAAAGACGCTGAAAGGGAAACGCATGATAAATCCATACATGAAAATAGTTACTCCGGGCAAATGAAATTTATATGGCCGGATAGTATTGGCTATTAATCATAAGCAGAAACGATAAAAATCATCTATTTTCTATGTTTTTGTATTGATTATTTAGAATATATTCTATATATTTGCATCAACATTGAACAAGCCAAAGAGCTGATTAACGGTATTCCCGTTAGTTGGCTCTTTTTGTTTTTTTACAACACAAACTCAAGATAACACATGGCAAAGCTTTACAGTATCTATTTTCAAAAGAGTAAGCCGGGAAGTCCTGTTATTGATACAAAGTCCCAATGGGGAGTTGTGTGCAAGGACTTTCCGTTTGCTGTTTACGGAGAAACTAAAGAATTGCCGAAGAGAGACTGGAAAGACGAGGACGGAGAGGATACATTTATCCCTGATAGACTTTACATGCAAGCCTACGATATTGATGTGGAATTTGCATACAAGGGAGAAATGGATACAGCCAATGAAAAGGTGATTGGCTTTTTGGATTACCTTTCCGGCAAAGACAATTCCGGTGCAGAGCTTAAGGTTTACGATACCTACACCAAGATAGGCAGGCAGGGTGTCTACTACAAATCCGTAGAACCGGATCTTTTCGTTCGCAAGACTGACGAGGGAGATGTGTTGACATTCAGTGTTACATTCCGGGTTACTGACCCTCAAACTCAAATAACACTTTCGATCTAATGGGACGGTTTACAGTATATAGCAAGGACGGACAAACAGTCAGATGTGTACTGGATAAGCTGGAGTACACCGGGGTTTTCATGGCGGAACGCGCGTGCACATCAACTTTTATATCTGATGTCAAAATCAACTTTGACGTATTTGATTACATAGATTATAGAGGAGAACGGTTTGAACTGGAGCTTCTTCCTACGGTAAAGAAAATATCAAAGCATCAATACAGTTATGACCTTAATTTCGTTTCTCTGAAATACGAACTTGAAAGGTGCATGATGCGCAATATTGTTCCCAGTGACAACGGAATAGTCTACCCTACTCCTTTAGTTGTTGAGTTTACCGGAACGGTCAAGTATCTTGCAGAAAGGATACAAGCGTGTTTGGACGCCATGTACGGGAAAGGTGTATGGAGCATAACCCTTGCAGATGGCGTAGACAGCGAGGAAAAGAACATCTCCATGAGTAACCAAAACTGCTGGAGCGCTCTTTCTCTTGTAAACACAGAATACAAGCTGAATTATTTCGTAAAAGGAAGAAGCGTTACCATTGGCGGTGCGGAACCGGTAGTGAATAATGTTTTTGAATACGGCAAAGGTAAGGGGTTATATGAGATTGAACGAATATCTGATGCGGACACAGGGATTGTAACTAAGTTACGAGCCTATGGTGGCACAAGAAACCTTGATTACAGTTATCCGAAAAAGCCTGAATGGACTGACAGTATTCTCCCCGCCAACTACGCCTTATCTCCTCTTCGTCTTATGCTGCCAAGTTTTAAGACTGACGGAGTTACCGACTTTGTGCTGGCGTCAAACGAGGCTATCGCCAAATATGGGATTCGCGAAGGCGTGATAACCTATGACGATATTTATCCCTCTATTACGGGGATGAAGAACTCTGCTGGACAGGCTATTGACGAGATAAAGAGTGTTGACGCAATAACAAGTGAAACGCAACTCACTTTTACGGTACAGCTTTATGACTTGGGATTTGACTTAAACGAAAGCCTTACAGCGCAGCTTTCCATGAAAAGCGGTGCATTGCAGGGGTACGCCTTTACTATTACTAAAATAGTCAAGGCTTCGGATGGAAGCTACACCCTTACGCTCGGAAGAAACACCCTCGAAGAATCGGATACGGATAATTTCACAGTTCCTAACAAGGACTGGAACATGAAAGCCGGGGACAGGTTTGTTCTTCTGAACATACTTATGCCACAAGAATATATTCGTGCTGCCGAAAACAGGTTATTGGAAAGGGCTAAAGAGTATCTTGCCAAATACAGTAGTACAAACTACTCTTACAACATAGGCGTTGACGAAATTTTCATGGCAAGAAACGCTAACTTCTATAATGAAATAATGGAAGGTAAGCGGCTTACTGTGAATGATCCCGAAATGGGGATAGACCATGAGAACGTGATAATACAGTCTCTCTCTATAAAAGAGGGAGAAGGGTTGATACCGACATTTGAAGTAACTCTTAATAATGAGCCAAGCGCAAGCACCCTTGAAAGAATACAAGGACAGATTAGTGAGATTGAAACATCTGTAAATAATAAGTTTTCATCACAAAGCGAACTAAGCAAACAATATAGAAAGAAGCTCGACAAAGTAGTTTGGGACAGAAACCTTGAAGAGAGGGTTGACGATAACGGAAAGGAATACTTGTTCTTAACCAAACCGTTGATTACCGCCTACGGAGTAACCATGTACGCAGGCGCAGACGTTCAAGTCCCTTCAATCTACGAAGGTCTCCCAATAGACGGTGTGACAATACAGTGGGTTGACGGAAAGCTTGTCTCAACAGGTGGAAAGGGTACTGCTAATGGTATAGTGGTTAATGGTAATACTTACACTCCTAATGAGGACGGAATAATCACCTTGCCTAACTATCCTTCATTAAGCGGTTATGCTACGGAGCAATGGGTTAATAACACACTTAGCGGTTATGCTACTTCATCGTCCTTGTCTCAATTATCCGCTAAGGTAGATAACTTCTTGGAAGGGACTGATACTGACGGCATCATCAATAAATGGAAAGAGCTTGAATCATTCCTTGCAGGTCAGACGCAGACAAGCACGTTAGCTGAATTACTCTCCGTTAAGGCGGATAAGGCCACCACCCTTGCAGGCTATGGCATCACAGACGCCTACACCAAAAACGACATATCCGGGCTATTAGCCGATTACGTAACCAAATCAGGTGCACAGGACATTACAGGTATCAAGTCATTCATAAACGGCTTAAATATCGGTGATATACTTGTGAAGAAGCATTCTGACGGAGTTGTTGAGTTAGACGGTGATTTGATTTTGACGGGTAGTCTTACCATGTACGCACAAGGCAGTCATACGGCATCCACCATTCTTGATGCGCTTCCGATTGACAATACCACATTGTCCAAAGAGGGTGGTGTATTAAGCGTAATAGGCGGTGTTGGCGGTGGTTCGGTAGACGGGATTATACTTAACGGAACAACCTATTCCCCGAACGAGGAAACAAAGCTTATTACATTGCCTAATTACCCCACCACATTGCCAGCAAGTGACGTGTATTCTTGGGCCAAGCAGCCGAACAAGCCGAGTTATTCGTTTGATGAGTTGTCCTCTCATCCTACTACGCTGGGGGGATATGGGATTACGGATGCTTATACAAAGCACGAGATAAATACAACAGTATACAGTAAGAGTGAGTGCGACGAATTTTTTGTCAACAAGGCAGGGGATACGATGACTGGAACATTGCTAATGTCAAATGATTCTGATATTTATGGTAGGTCTTCTGCTAATTCAGGTGCAGCTTATATCATAGGTTATAGAGATGCGACCATTAGTGGTATTGTTATGCACGATATTAGTGCTGCTAACAACACTAAGGCCCTATACATACAGACTAACGGATATGACGCGCCCAGTGACGTTGGAGGATTAGCCATAACAGAAAATTGCGTTACAGCATTTGGCGCAGGTGATAGTGGTTCTGTATTCAGAGTGCTAAATGAGGATGATGTAGATCTTGGAGCTTTATTTAATGTTGCAAAAGATGGCACATTAACAAGGCTTGGTAATAAGATATGGGATGCCGGCAACGATGGTTCAGGTTCAGGGATGGATGCGGATTTGTTGGACGGGTATCATTACTATTCTTTTGAAAGCTATCATAAGGTGAGCATAGATACAACAGGACTTGATAACAATACGTGGTATCCTGTTACAATGCGTATCGATAATTCTCTGCAAACAAGAATTAGAGTACAAGGAAATACGTATGCTCCCGGGTCATGGAATGGCAGAGAAGACAAACGTATGTCATTAATATTGGATTACACTGTTAATGGTTCTTTTTGGGGATGGACATCCGCCCGTAGAGTAATAAATGAGATACAAGATGGAGCAGGCGCTCAAGGTGCACATTGTATTGGAGGTTTAGGACAGTTAACTAATTCGTCTACCGAATATGTATATGTCAGAGGAGGTGCAGTATATGATTTCTATGTAGATCGCTTTATCAACCCTGTATTAAGGACGTCCACACATACTATTGAAAATCAATCCGTTTCTCCCCAAACATCTTATTCGTACGTAAACAGAACCAATGCCTTGCTTACGGACAATGTAGCGTCCGCCACCAAGCTTCAAACCCCTCGCACAATATTCAGTAAGCCTTTTGACGGTACAAACAATGTAACAGGAGGAGCTAAGTTTCTTAATATCTGCATTGAGACTGATAACAACGGAAATGATAGCGGAAGAGGTAGTGAGATAAATAATTACGTAGGTCCTCTGCAGTTACAGCAAGCTTCTCCTATTGATATACACATGTGTATGGGTGGCGGCAACGTCGGCATAGGCACTACATCGCCAAGTTACAAACTTAGTGTAAATGGAGATACGTATTGTTCTGGTAAAATAACTTCGGGAAATTGGATCAGGTCTGACTTGTACTCAGCAGGTATTGATCACTATGCTGATGATTCATACAGTGCTGCTTATAACGCATGCGCTCCTAATAATGATAACTATTGCTGCTATTCGATTGTTCGATCAGGTACTATTCCTCTTGGAATAGGCTTTAATACAAATAGTGAGATATGGTTAGGGACTGTCAATACGAACAGAAAAGCAGCTGCCCAATGGCTACAAATAAGTGGCAATCGAGTAACATGCAGCGGCGATATTCTCGCCTATGGCGGAATAACGATGTACGGGTCTGACGAAACTAAAAAAAATATCATAGAGCGCTTTATTCTTCCTCTTGATTATGTGGTTAATGCTCCGCTGTGGCGTTACACATGGCGAGATAACCGAAACGACAGAATTAATATCGGAGGGTCTGCCCAATACACGCAGCTTATGATGAATGAGCTTGTAGGAGATAGCGACAAAGGCCTTACAATGGACTATGCCACTACGGCATACGCTTTTTCAGTAAGCATCGCAAAGCATTTCCAAAGATTTTTGATAGAGGATTTTGGCAGACACGAAACAGAGATAGAAAGATTAAAACGCGAGAATGAGGATATGAAAAACCGTATTATCGAACTGGAAAGGAGGGCAGCATAATGGCAATAATACCCGATACCAATATTAACCTGTCAAACAACATCGGTGCGGTGCTGAGGGATGCAGGGGGTAATGTTAATATCAATTATGCGCCAAGCTTTTTTACGGCGGATACAAATATTAGAGAATGGGCGAAGTATAAGCCGTTCAAATACCCGAAAAACTTTAACGTAACCGATAATGAGCGCAGTTCAAGAAACTGGGGGTTGTCTAATGTGCCGTATTGGGACAATGTCAATTACATGGCTGATTATGTCCGTAACGGCTCGCCTCTTGCTGGAAATTGTGGTACTCCTTATTTTGCCTATATACCTCCAGTCGGTGGCACTTCGGAACCCCTAAGACTTGAAGATTTCAGGGGATATTATACTGAAGCCGTACAACCATATCTACCTTATAATGACTCTGTAATGATGGCTGACAACACAACCGCCTTTTCAATAACGGTTCCTGTTAACGTACAACCGTCTCAGCAATACAATCTTACATTAGCCGATCTCCATTATATTAATTCGGGAGGTAATGTAGTTGGTGATTGGAGAAATAGCTATTTATGTCTCGGACTGCTAAAGATTGGTAGTACAGAGTTTTATATGGCTACTGGTAACGCTTCTGTCGCTGATGACCCAACAATAGGCAATTATCCGGGTAATGCTATATTCGTATTTGACAGGGTTCGCCATGCTGCCGGAAAATATAAATCATTCCTCTTTGTTTCAAGCGTTAAGGATGTAGGTTCAAGTACGGCTCCTACGTCCGGTTTCTTCACTCCGTTAACATTCACATACGGTGAGGTTACATTGAAGAATTACGCGCCACCAGTAGAATTAAAAGAATTAAGCGCTACTAAGATTAGTACCGGAACAAAGGTAATATCTGTAAACTGCAAGATATACAATAATACCAACAGTAGATTATCGGCCAATATCAAGGTTACTATATATACTCAGTATGAATCTGTTATAAACACATTTACTTACAACGAGTACATTGACGCCGATACCTACCTTAGTTTCGGTAAGTCATATCTTGGTTCTCAAATATCCAATTTTGACGGAGCAAAAAAAGTGAATGTAACTGTCGTAATCAATGGACAAACACTATCTCAAACAGTAGATATACAGAATTATTAATGCAATAGACCATGAAACAGTTCAAATCATTATCAGACAAGCGGCTTATCATTGAAGCCGAGGTAAACGGGAAGAAAGGCTTCTTCCTTATTGATACAGGTGCGAGTGTTGGGCTTATTGCCGAGGACAAGGTAAAGAAGTTCGACATCGTGAGAGGACGCAAATACCCCGGCTCTCTTGTTGGTGCTGGCGGTGAAATGGAAGATGTGTATTACTGCAATACGCTTGTGCGGTTTGGTGGGAAAGATATTCCGCAGTTCCTCATTACCGACATATCAGGCGTGAGAAACAGCATAGAGCGTGAGACCGGGATAGAGATACTGGGAATCATCGGCCTTTCACAAATGAAAATCGCATCGATGCAAGTAGATGCAAATGACAATATGATAATAATAGAATAGTAACCAATAAAAACAAAGTTATGAGTACATCAACAACCGCCGCAGAAAAAGTGGCTTATGAAAAGTTAGTGAGAGCAACAGTAAGAGTAAATAACTCCGTAGACGAATCTAAGGTCTATGACATTGAAGCGGATGCCGAGATAAACAACGGCATTGTAGGTAATATCAATTCAGGCACAGTGAAGAAAGACGGCTCACAGGTGGCTACTTTCAACAGTTACGGCAACGAGAACCTGAGCATCAACCATAACGTGGGAGACAAGCAGGAGCAGTGCAACATCACCGCGGCTGTCAATACCTTTATTGCCGACACGAAAGCCAAGATAGCTACCGCACAGCCTGTTTCATTGTAATTGTACAACCATTAAACTATAATCATCATGGAAGATAAGAAAGAAAAAGAAGAGTTGAGAGATATTGACTTTGCCAAAGCAGAAATCGAAAACATTGACGGCTCAAAGTCTAAGATATTCGTAGACGGTGACGGTGAGATTGGCGTATTGGTTAAGCAGTTTGCCAACGTGATATACTCCCAGTCTAAGGAATTGGGCGAGGTGGAAGTAGCCCGCGAAATCTACAAAACAGGCCAGTCAAAGGTCACAAAAGAACAGGCAGCAGCCTTGAAGAAGTATGCGGAGAACTATCCGTACATCTTGCGTACTGCAATAGAGGGTGTCTTTGATGTGTTCAAGTAACTAATCAGAAAGGGGTTGTGTCATGAAAAAGGTAAAGGTTGATTTATTAGTTATTGGTAACCTATTGGTTATCAACAACTTGCGAGGGGGGTAACATCCTCTAATTGGAATTGTTATGCAGATGAAAGCCTATATGAAGCGGACAGGGTCGTACATGGGGACTACGAGATTGACGGTAGCAGTGATATGTCTATTGCTGTTACTGGTGGTATCACCATTATACGGAAGGAGGTATGATATGGCTATTGTACCTAATACCGATGTCAACCTTGCCGTTAATGTACGTGACGTACTGAACTCTGCGGGGGGAAGTGTCACTAATGAGGTGATAACATTCTTCCAAACGAGGGCTAACATCAACAAGTGGGCCAAGTACAAACCTTACCGAAAGGCAACAAACTTCAACCTTGATTATAGCACAGACCCTACACGTGCGGACGGGTGTATGTGGGGAATGGTTACCCCAACATTGAAGGCGGGATATGTGTATTTCAATAAAATGGCTTATGAAATTACCACAAACCCTTCTCAAGCAAATTACCCCAACTGGGAATATCAGCTTCCGAGAGGCGGACAGGGTGAGCCTTACCGACTTGGTGATTTCAAAGGGTACAATACCGCGGCTGTCCAGCCGTTTACAACAGGCATAACTAATTATAAGTCGGAACTGAATATGTTTGATGAAGATAGCTTCACTGCTTTTTGCATGATAAATTCGGGGTCCGATTTTAATTTCAGGGACTTTTTTACGACATCTTCCGGATATAGGTTTGTTGTTGAATGCTACTTGGAAACGGGTATGCCTTTTTATGTAATGGACGCTCCGACTTACAAACAAATATCAGGGCAAGATATTGCAAACGTTACCGACTGGGCAGAATATATAAAGATCCAGCTTTCGCAGATAATGCAGAATACAAGCCAGCTTGTCGGGCGGTCGCTGTATGTATGTATGGGTGTTCAGAAAATAAGCTCAAGTGGAAGTGCCGAGGGCGGAACGGGCATTGTAGCTCCATGGAATGGCAGCGATACTCCGTTTTTCAAAAGGATTAGCATAGTAAACTATTTCAGCCGCCGGGCAAGCCTTACCTATGTGGCGTTTACGTTGGTTAATCCTACTTGGTATTCAAGAGACAGCGACCTTACTTTCTCTTTTTCAGGCACAAGATATTTTTGTGTAAGGATGAAGATAGAGCGTAAGGCGAAGGGGATGTACATTATTCCTGAAAACTCATCGTTCACGCCTTCTTCAGGAGAAGGGACCATAAAAATAAGATGCTCTGTTGTGGCCGGAACATATCAAAGCAGCCAGTTCGGACAACCCGCAAATAGTTCTTTGCAGAATATCAGTCAGATATATATAGAGCCTTCTTCAACCGAGGGACAGTATCAGGAGTTCTATTTGGTTTTCAGCAGCCTGTTAAGGTCCGGCACCGCTTCTTATTTGGTCTTTGAGGCTACCTCTGACAATAAAGGTTCATTCGTAACTATGGATGTTCAGACAGTGAATATAACTTGCAGATAGTACGATGAAACAAATAAGCAAATTCCCCGTTCCACTCTCACGAGCCAAACGGGGATGTAGTAGTAATTAGTTCTGATACTATGAATGATACAAAGATAAGAAGAAATTTAAACATAACGATAAAATGAAAGAAAACATTGTTACCCAAAGCATACCGGGTGGATTCGCGGTGATAGCAAGCAGCTTTATTATGCAGTCATTGGAGCACATGGTACCTTGGCTGATAGTATCATTTTCAGTTATTATCTGCGATTTGGCATTTGGAGTTAGGAAGAGTTTATTAATGAATGAGGAAGTACGTTTCTCCGGAGCCATACGCCGTACTATGGGTAAAATGGTAACTTACTTTGCCTTTGTCTGCATGGTTGTGATGATAAACATTGCTTCCGGAGACAAGTGGAACATTGATATATATTCCTGTCTCTTTGTGTGCTTTATAGAGTTTTGTTCTATTATAAGCAACATATTAAAGCCTAAAGGGTATGATTTCAACATATTAAAGGCTTTGGGCATATTCTGCAAAAAGGTTTTTAATGTTGATAAGGAAGATGTTAGTGAGATAATAACGAAGGATAAGGAGGAAAAGAAATGAGTTTAATTGACTTTGCTTTTATTGCACCATTTTCTTTTTATATAATAATTTATACACTTTCGGTAAAGAGAACCGGATATGTCGATAAATCCATAGAAAAATGAGTTGTATTTTAACATGATTTTTTTTGCAAATATAGCAATAACCAAAAACGAGGAGGAAAAGAAATGAATATTAAAGACTACTTCGACATTCAGGAACTTGTATGCCGACACGTGTACGAGAAGTACGGTAATAACGCTTGGCAGTTCTTCGACAGCCGTCTGTTGGAAACACTGCTTGTTATCAGGGAGAAACTCGGCAAACCTATCTACGTCAATGATTGGCAGGTGGGCGGTAATCTGACGCAGCGGGGATTAAGATGCAATGTCTGCCAGCTTGTCGCAGAAAAAACAAGGCTTGAAAAAGTGTACGTATCGGCACACATGCAAGGTACGGGCATTGATTTCGATGTAAAAGGCATGACGGCTCTTGAGGTCCGTAACTGGATTAAGGCAAACCAAATACTTCTTCCTTATCCCATAAGACTGGAGCAGGATGTTACTTGGGTGCATCTTGACATGCGTAATGACGGAACAAAGGGTAAAGTCGTATATTTCAAAGGATAATTATTAACAATTAAATAAAAGCATTATGGCAGCAACAGATTTATCATTCAGCAAAAACGAGGAAAACAAGTACGTAGCATCTTTCGTATCCGAAGGTCCTGTTACCATACAGGTGAAGAGACAAGAAGCAGGTGCACTAAATATCTATGCCAACATTGACGGCATGGATGCAATCTACGTAGGCGGCTATGGCCCGTACAACGGTAGTGCCAACTTGATTTTCAATGTAGATGTCCCGGCAGGGGTTAATGTGTCGGTTGAATCGTTTACGGAAGTGTTGGAAGCTAAAAAAAAATAGGGCAATGAATAATATCGAACTAAACAAAGTCGCAATTCAGAGCATCGGCATTGACACCATACGTCTGCCGGGTGTCGGCTCTGCAAGCGCTAAGGGTTCGGGGAGTTTGTTTCACAAGTCCCTTGTTGACGCTTGGTTTATGTCAGGATACAGCAATGATAATCTTCCTGCTTCAATAAGTGGTTACAAGGGGCATGAACTTGTGCTGAAGAACTTTGCGTTTGCTGGAAGTAGTGGGTTTGGGAAATATTCTGTAAATAAAACAACGTGGGTAAATACGAACCGTTGTGAAAGAATAGATGTAGATTATTTAACTTATACTTTTGTAAATATCACTGAAAGCAACAATTCAATTTTACAATATGTAGAAGGAGGAACAAGATTTAGTGCCGTAGGTAATATTGTGAAGGTTAGGGTTGCTGGGATACCTGAAGGAGGTAAAGTTAATATCGGTAACTATATAACTAATATAACAGAAGATGGTGTTTATGAAAAAAGCTACACCTATGATACAAATGGAAATACAAGTATTTCTACCGCAAATTGTATAGGAGCTACTATAACTGTTGAATTTCTTCCCGACAACGCAGGTTCTCTTGTATTCGATGGTGTAGATGATTATGCTGTATGTGACAATATGCCGATACAAACGGATTATACAGTGATATGTAGGAGACAGATTGGAGATAAACAAGATGATAATGAAACAGTAGTAGCTTCTAAGAGTTTATCTTATGATACTGGTGCTTTCATTTTTGAACTTCTTAAAAATAGTACAAATGATCAATGCCGTTCGTTTGGTACTTTATCTTCAATATTAGTAGAAAAATCTGATTCGATATCATATCAGACGAGTACATCCTATAATGGAACTAATATAACAAAAGGAACAGGAACAGATACTGATATATTATATTTAGGGGATACCAGGAAGGGTGATAATCGTTATCTGTATGGTGCTATCTACTACTTCGCCCTCTACGATAAATCTCTCACTCCTGATGAAATAGAGCAAGAGAAGATAAAGTTAAATGAAATTTGGACTAAAAGATTAAATAGATGAAATATGTAATTGTAACAGTAGAATGGTGCTTGCAAAAGGGAATAGTAGTACCTGAGCATGCGCGTAAAAGTGTGAACGGAAGTAAGGTTATTCTTCATTATGACTTTGTGTATCCTGTGTTGACTGATGAGGATAAACTAACGGTTTACGAACATAACAGTAGAGAACTTGGTAGCATCCTGAATAGCAGGGAGTGGAAAAATGAAGATTCCTCTATTTCGTAACTTATAAACTATTTGCCATGAAAGAACTAAGAAATCTATTGTTTTGGGCGTCTGTTGGATTGCTGGCTATGCTGCTGATGTTCGTGTTTGCTTCGTGTAAGTCTCCGCAGCCTACCTTGTCTGTTAATAGAGAAGTTAAGGATAATATCGAAGAGCAGGGTTCTAAAGTAAGCACAGATAGCCTTACCGCATCAATCAGCAGAGATGTAAAACGGCTATACGACAAAGTAAGCGATTTGGAGATTGAGAGCAAAAAAACAAAATGGTCTGCTCCTGATTCAACAGGTAGGCAATTCCCGACTGAAACCACTGAAACCACCGCTCGCAATAAGATACGTGAAAAGGAACAGGTTGATGAGAGTTTTAAGGTAGAGATTCAACGCATGCTGCTATTTATAGAGGAATTGAACCGGAAGATAGATGTATTGTCTAAAGAGAACATTGTAGAAACTCCTAAATTGACGAAATGGCAAAAGCTAAAAATGAACATCGGCGGATTCGCAATTACCTTATCAGCAATATTCATTTGGACTATTATTCTTTGGCTTGCCATAAGGATAAAAAAGAAATAAGTGTAGAAGTTGGCTTTAGCTGACGCTCTTTCGGGGCTTAGAGTTGAAAGAAAGCCCCTATCTCTTGTTCTCTGTCTGCGAAACGAACACAAGAGACAACAATCACAATCCGAGTTGTTACGAGGCTTTCGAGTTTAATAACGCCGGGTTGTGATTTTTGTTTTTAATAATTACATGTTTTAAAGCAGAATAATATGAAAACAGGAGATTTGTATCAGATTATGATGTCTACGGTATGCAGGCATACAGGGGTTGGAGAATTGGAACTGATAGACAGTAAAAAGGAAGAATGCGTTGATGCACGCTATCTTTTGGTGTACTTCCTATCGCAGTTTTTAACGGACGAGGAAATATCCCGTCAAACAAAGATACCCCGTCAGTCGGTAAACAGAATACGCAACCATTTTGATGTAAAGATAAACAAGTGGAGCGTAAAAAAACTGCCTGCACGAAATTAGCTCCGAACTTGCCCATAACCCGCTCGTTTCTTCTATAATAGCACATTGATTCTGTCGTCCTTTGTCATGCAGCCTACATCGGGCTGCCTTGAAACAATAAATATTTTATGACTATGACAGCAGAAGATTTAATGGCAATGAAAGCCATGTCCGACGGAACCGACATGAGTTCCTACGAGCACTTCATGGTGGCTGAAAAAACAGCGAAGAGACCCAGCGGAACATCAATTGCAGCTATTACTATCGGTAGTGCGGCCTTGTTAACTGGTATCGGCGCTTGGATTTTCGGTGGCGTTTATGCCGCACAGGGAAGCAAAGCTAACCAAAGAGACATTGACCGACTGGCTCAACTGGCTATTGCAGAACGCGCAGAACGTGTAAATCAGCAACCTCGCATGATTGACTACGTAAATGTTCAGACAGGTGCTACGGCTAACGCTTTGGCAGGCGCAGGAGCAAGCGCATACGCACAGGCAGAAGCACAGATCGTGGCTGACCGTTTGACTGGTCGCTCACAGATGTGTCCGCAGCCCGTAGCATTGTACAGCGCACCGCAGCCTTGCGGATGTCCTTGCAACGGCTAATTGCATTTCGGTATCGGGGAAGGGTGCACCAAGCCTTTCCCCTTTTACAAAAAAACATTGCTACTTATGTTTTGGAGAAAGAAAAAATACAATATGGAAATGCTGAAAATGATAAAGCCTACCAGTAAGGTTGCACTGAAAATGCAAACTCTGATGATAGCCAAGGGAAACGTAGAGGAAGCGGAGAAGCTGTATGATTTTCTCGCTAAGGACATGGAAGAACTGCCTACGTTTGATGTTGTACCTCCCACAACCATGCAACAGGTAAGGGATACCGCCGGAACGATATTCGGTTGGGTGAAAGAAAATCAGAACGATATCATGCAAGGTATAGAGTTTTTGAAAAGCCTGAAAAAAGGAGGTGGAATACCGCCTTCGGGGGCTGCTCCAGTATCACCGCCTCTGCCTCCGTTGTAATTAAAACAAATGCACTATGAAAGGATTTGAAATAAATTTTAAAGTATATGCCGATACGCAGGAAGAAGCGGATGCAGCCTCAAAGGCATTGCAGAACTTTGTAAACGAACATGCTGCCGAGGGAAGAGCGGTGACAGCCCAAAAGCTGACAGAATGCGTCCCTAAGTGGAAAGACAACCTGTTTGTAAAAAATCAAATCATCAAATATTTTAAATAACAAACAATATGAACGAATACATACAAGCCATTTACGAGATAGCAGTATCAAACAATAAGTTCCTGATAGCTACGGAACAACGGCTGATAAACATTGAAGCAAAACTCGATGTGCTGCTGGGTGTAGGAACGCCTGATTCTGTAAAAGAGATGAAGAGCCGGGTGCCGGCTCCAAAGAAATACCCTCAATCAGCAGAGGAACCCGTTGCTGAATAATATTAATAAAAAAACGATTCATTATGAGCTGTTGTAAAAACAAATCGGGACAAACCTCCGTATTGGAGCTTGTCCCCGTAGCCACAGGGACTACGACACCATCCCCAATAATGTATTACATTGACCTGATTCATTATCTGTGTCGTAACCGGAACATCTGTATCACCGCCCAATATCCTTTGAGCGGGACCATGAGGGCCGTTTTAAAGTCTATTGATTCTTTAGGCGGAAACCTTTATTCGCTGTCTATCCAATTGGTAGGTTCGGTAAGTTATCTGCCATACGTATGCGGATGCAACAATTGTGACGTATGCCCGCAGACGGATACAGTGTTCACTTCAATTACCGTACCGTTCTATTCAACCACAGTACCCACATCGGCAACGCTTACCGTTACGCCTAATGTGCTGGTAAGTCCTACCAACGTACAAGACTGCTGCACGAAAACAAATGCGGTGGAAATAGAGTTCGGCCTGACTGTCACAAGCCCTGCTCCTGCGCCTGCCGTAGCTGCATTGCTTGGTGAAGATGAAAGCTTAGCAAACGAAACCAAATCATCCAAAAACAAGTAGTGTATGATTGGGGATGCAATGATAATAACCGTTTCCGTATGCCTGTTCATCTATTTGGGACTTTTCAATGCCATAGCAGGCATTTTGAAAAGACTTGTTCCGGTAAACCCGGAGAAGATAGGACACTTATCGGAGAAGCTGAAATGCAGCAAGTGTATCAGCTTTTGGCTCACGCTGGCTTACAGCATTGCATGCGGAGGTCCGGTTATTCGTTGCATCCTTGTTTCTTTTCTGTGCGCTTTGGCCGCACTATGGATTGATTTGCTTTTGGCTTATATAAACAAAAAATACGATCGGTTATGGGAAGATTTGTAATTGTAAAACCAAAGCCCGTAAAGACGGTTAAATGCCCGTCATGCGGAAAGAAATAACAATATGGGCAACAAGAAGATTATGAAGTATTGCATGGACAAATACCTCAACGAGTGTATAGGTAACTGCAAGGATGACGGTGTCAAGGCTCTTTTACTTTTACAAAAAGACATTGAAAAGAACAACGAACATCACCTTCGCCAGCAGGACCTGCTGCTTCAAATAATCAGAAAGCAAAGCAAGCCCAATTTTTGGCGGGAGGTGGGAGCAAACCTTACCGGGGACGCCATTTTTGAGGTGTTGCTAAGAGGTGCAAGCAGGATATTCAGATAAGAAACATACTACTTAATTAAAAGAAAGGGAAAAGATTATGACTATTTATGAATTGATAGAAAAGTACGGCAAAGGCAAGGGTGAAGCTGTAATGATAGAGAGTACCCGCATTCTTTCGGATGTGCTGGAGCCGATGAAAGAGAAGGAGCCTAAAAAGTATTGGCTGGCGTTAAGGAAGCTGTACGGTGCCATGAGCGGATGCCATTACAACGAGGAGTTTGCCATGCACGATGTTGCCGATATGGAATACACAGACAAGGAAGGCAACGAACACAAGGGTGGATATTGGACGGTAGATCAGATAGAGGAAGCCACCAAGAACAAGAATTTCCCGTCGGGATGCACCCGTTGGGATAAATACGTAGCCTTTAATGCTTTTTGGGCCGATCTGTGCAAGGTTTTGGACGGAGAGGATATTATCGAAGCGGCGTACGCCTTTTGGTTTGCTGATGAAGATTGGATGCCGGGAGATAATAAAATTTGGTCTTACATGTGCCTAAAATATAGCTATGAATGAACAATTAGACATATTGATTAAGCAGTCGGAAGACTTACCGCACTGGATGTTCTGCCGACTGCTTGCTATGATGCAATGGAACGTGCTCTAAAGATAGCCGAGGATGTTATTTGCAATGCTATACCGCTTATTGTTGCGGTAAAACTGGCTATGCTGTTAACCCTGTGTCTCTAATTCTTTCACATCCTCCAGTGCCCTATACAGTATGTATATGGTGCTCATGTTGTTTTTAAACAAATCTGTGTTATCTTCATCTACGTATTGCGCGTAATCAAACGCCAGTTCTACGAGTTCCTTTCTAAGCTCTTCAGGAGCTATAATGTCTCTAAAAAATTCGCCCATTGCGCTGACGTCATATTGCTTTTTAGCGGATATTGTATTTCTTTCCATGATGAATATTTGTTTTAGGTTTTGTTGATAAAAGCCCGCCCGCAATAGATACGGGCAAGGCTTGATATTATTTGCTTTTACGTTCCTCTTCGAGCATTTCCTCTACATAGGAAACTTCGCATAGGTTAAAATCAAGGATATTTCTTACATCCTTGTGTATTTGGATAAGTTTGTTTGTGTTGTCACTGAACTTGTCCATTGCCCTAATATCCCTGATTATACGTTGGATAAATTCGCAAACCAATGTAATACCAATAGCCATTCCGTCAGCCGTATATTGCTCTACTGCCTTATCCATGGCCTTATCCGCAAAATTCATTGGAACCATATTGCCGTTTTCATCTTGCTTATAAGTGGTAATTTCTTTCCCGAAAAATTCCTTAAAAGCATCGGGTAATGAAAAGCTTGCATGGGCTTTTAAGCATGTAATCATATACTGTAAATCGGCGCAGGTAGTTTCTTGCACAATATCCCTCCAATCATCTTGCACCATTTCACCAAGAACTGTATGATGTATCAAATCATCTTCGGTTAGGTTTAAAGTTCTTATGCTACCGTCCTCATTGTAATCTGATTCTTCACCCCCATATTCGTTGATAGATTCAAGTCTTTTTGAGCAAGCATAAAATTTCCACTTCCCTTCGTATTCGGAAAAGTATTCATTAAGCATTTCGTTCCATTCATTAAGCCTTTCCACAACTCCATGAAACCACAATTCCCAAAGAACAGTTTGATAAAAAATAGCAGAGCAATCTTTATTCTCATTCTTAGCGTCCTCAAATGTTCTTGGTGAAGAAAATATTCTTGCAGTTTCCAATTCACCAATAATTTTATTAAAATATACCGCCAAAACGCAGCTTTCGTTTATATTGCACATAACGTCATAGAACGGTGTTTTTGTATCTCTTTTCATAATGTATCAATTTTAAAAGTCATGCTTATTTTTATGAGGCGGAATCCATTTCTCCCTTTATCTGTTTGACAGATTTCTTTATACTCCATTCGTTTTCGTATAAAGCTATAATAAAACGCCTGCCCCTTTGTGTCCATACAGTATAAATACTCGTTGATGTAGAGCCATCACTTCTTGTGTGCGTGTTTGTTCTCGTTGAGTGCATACCCCATTTGTCATACGGAGCTTTTAAAAGCCATTGCCCCGACTGTTTGAACTGTATTCCAAGTTCTTTCAGTTTGTTATTCAGCTTCTCGGCATCCATTCCGATTTCTTTTGCTATTTGAGTAGTGGTAAGAGTGTTTACACTTTGTAGGTGGATATCGTAGTACACAACTTTAGGTGCAGATTGTTTGATTTCCTTGTCTTGTGATTCAATTATCTCTTCTTTAAGTTCAATCTGCTGCTGTTGTTCCTCTATCTTCATTTGCTGCTTTGCTGCCAACATCAGAGCTTCGCTGAATGAATGTGGAACTTCATATTGCGGTTGAAGTGACGTACTACCGGTAGTCATAAGCTCTTCTATTTTCATATCCACCCATACCGCTAAATCAGAATTTAACTTTTGGGCAACTCGTGTAGCAACAAGTCGATGCGCCCAAGTGCCTCCACCAAGATTTGGCGCTCCTTTTCTAACTATCAGTAAATCAGCAAAACTAAAATTTTGTAGTTTTGAGAGAGAAGTGCAATAATCACTGATTTCCTGCGAGTTAACAATTGTGGATAAATTCTTATCAGGATAGGCTTTCGCCATAGCCGTAAGATTTACCATTACATCACTCCCTTTTTCAAAAGGGATTTGACTACCGTTGTAGTCGAATTTAATAATTTGTTGTGCCATAATTTAGAACGTTTTTGGCATTATAGGCAAAAGAAAAACGGCTTTGCCTTTCCCGTCGTTCTAACATACCAATAGGCAGTAGTGGGTGCATTAACACTCCACACAGGGGTACAAAGCCGTTATATTGTATATACAGCGTTATTTACAAGCATAAAAAATGCCTGCTAATAGCAGACAACCGTCCGCCTATTGATATATGTTAGAACGCTGCAAATATACGTCCTTTTTCTATAACGCCAAATGAAAAACTTAATATTTTACTTTAACCGTATGATTTCTACCCCATATCATCGCATTATACAGCGAGGCGGCATATAGTTTAATCTCTTCGTTGCTTTCCAAGAACTCCACCTTTAGCGCTTCTTTCATTGCGGTGGTATAAAGGTTTTGGTCTAATGTATTATCTTCCATTGCTTTTGTTTAAAAAATTAATGATTCTCTCAATCTCTCGAATATCTTCTCTCTTTCTTCGTATGTGGCTTTTCTTGTTTCGTAAAAAGAACCAAACAAATGAATGTTTTCTCTTCCCGGACTGACTATATACATATGATATTTATCAAAATTATACACCAAGTAATCGCCTTTGTCGAACGAATCAACGACAATAGGGTTAAGCCCGGCAACATTGTTCATCAGCTTCTCAACTTCATAGCGGTCCAAAAAGCATTCTACCCACTGCTCGTTATCTCGGTTGATTATATGGCCGTCATAGGTAACGGCCACCTCGTATGTGTCTTTTCCGTCTGAATAAAACAGCTGTCCTAAAAGTACACTGACGCCATAACCATTCTCAAACTCAACCACTCCCTGCATGTACTTATCAACATCTTTCATCAATTTCATCTTTTTGATAAAATTTACCTCTTCCTCTGTAAAGTAAGGCTTAAACTCTATATCAGAGAAACTGTATTTTCTTTTAATATCTTTCATAATTACAAGTTTTAATTATCTGCATTTCACTTTTGTAAGCCCGTATTTGGCTAATCTCAGATACACCGTCCTGACGCTTACATTCAATATTTCGGCCATTCTGCGGGGAACTATGCCGTCCTCCTTGTACATCTTTGTAATGTTCTCCTGTGAAAGAGGGTCAACAAATACCTTCCTCGGTTCGGCTATTCCCATTCGTTTACGCGCCACTGCCGCATACGCTTCGTTTTGCTTATCCTTTGTTACGTAGATAACGGTAGTGTTGCTAAGGCGAAGAGGAACCAAGTTCTTTTCAAGCTGTTTGCGCTCCTCTATCAGGTGTTCTGCATCTCCGTTGACTGTCGTGTCTACCTTCTTGTATTGTTCAGGCAGACGGGCGTGTCTGTCTCTTAGTTTCTTTTCGGTTGCTCTCATTGTCTCAATATATTATTCCAATTCTATGATACCATTTGTCCGCATGGCTGAACCATCCAAGCATGAACGGTTTGCCGAAAATGGTTGCTTTGTAGAGTTTACTCATGTGTTAATTTGACTATTAAAATCGTTAATAAAGTTCCTTACTTGTAGGCTAAAACCTATATTTGTACCGCATTTGATTTGGAGCATTAACACCTCCAACCCGACGAACTGTCATTCGTCACCTTTCTTGTCCGTTCTCATTGAGAAAAGACATTTAAGCCCAATGTCCTGTAACTTTGGGCTTTTTTAGTTGCACTTGACAGGGTGCAGCTTAAAGCTTGCTAATACAGGTTAGTAGGCAAAACGGAGAGGAGGTGTTATTGTGAAAAATCAAATGCAAAATGAAAACGGCAAAACTCGTATTTTCTGTCGGTATATCATAAGGAACGGTAAGCGGATATATCCAAAACATTCCAAATACTTTTCTTTCTTGGTAGATAGTAAGAAAGTGGCGTAATGCTGTTTTAAGGGGATGTACAGGCATCCCTTTTTTTACTCATGGTTTATCACATCTTACATATCTAACTCCTAATATATTCAACGTCCCTCGGCAATGAGGACAAATGTTTTTGCAGTAATAAGACCCTATTACCACTGCCGGATCTTTAACTGGTGCAAAAGTGCACAAATGAGACAGACTCGTATCTACCTTTTTATATCTTCTTAATTTACTCATAATTCTATATGTAAATGATAAGTATTAATAATAGCAAACAAGTAAATAGCCACAGTAATAATACAGTCTATACATATGGCCCAACTACCGAGGCGGTAGAATCTTGATAAAGACAAAGCCGTCACCGCCAAAAATAAAACCCATTGACTTGTCATTAGTCCTGCCATTAATGTCATCCACTCAAAAAGATCCAAAACGCTCATTAAAAGAAGCATGGGGTGCTTTTTAAAATATGTATTCTTATCTTCTTTGGGAGAATGTATATATTCGTATGTACGAGAATAAACCCTCTTACAGTTTAAGGCTTTCATGATTTCGTATAAAGCCAAAATACCTACAAATAAAAAAATATATGCTTCATTACTATCCCTCCTTATTAACTTTATCACAGAACTCCATTAACCCTTCGTGTTCTTCTTTGGATATTTCTTTCCAAAAAGTGATTATACACACGCACCCGTCATCTTCATACAACTTACGCATCATGAGATTTACATCAAAATCTCTGCCTTCAATTGATTGTGTTCCGCAGCATATTCCACCTAATTTGGATCGATAAGTATAGTAATAGTATTTTTTAATATCAATATTTCTTTCCATGTTTATATGGTATTAATTCGTTATATCTTTGTTTCTGCTCAATGTGCCAGAGCAAATCTATGTCAAGATGCTTGGCAAGCCCGAAAATCTTAATTAGAGAGTAGGATATATCTCTATCAATAAGATTTTTAGTAATATTGAAAATAGACTCTGTAAATGTTTTGCCAATGAATATGTGCGAATATTCTTCAAGCACTTCATCATCCAAACAGTCATTCTCCAACTTAATTTCACGCAGTCCGCACAAATCAAGCAGGCGGATAACGGCATCGGTAAGCTCATCAGGAACTGTATCTTTGACGTGTCTTTCAAACGAGCACTTAAATCGTTTTTCTTCTTCCACTAATGCGGAATAACGGTTAAACTCACGCTCAAAAGTCAATATACCTTTGAAGTATTTCCCTTTTCTATCTGCTTCCACTGCTTCCATAAGCTCGGATATGACAAGACATAGGCAATGTTCGTTACTCAATTCTTCATCATGAAAACCATGTTCACAGGCGGTTTTATAGGCGCGATCGCGCAATTTATTTAAATTCATGTTCATGTCTTATTTTACTTTTAGTCATTTTCTAAAATAACGGGAGAGGTTATTTTAGTTTTCTCTACTTTCTTTAATTGATCATACTTTTCTCTCACTTGCCTGTAAAATTCCTCCTGCTTCTTTGTGAACGGCATGAATGAATGGTTCAGCCAGCGGCAGATGTAATAGGGCTTGTCGTTGGAGTAGTCCTTATTGTCTGACGTTACCAGCCAATCTATCGGATTGTCATTCCTATCTGCTTTTTCTCTTGCGAGAATGAACGCATCAATCAGCTTGGGGTATTTCATCAATCCGATATAGTTGCTTGTAAAGTTCGCTTTCGGGCAGACGATGCAACCTACACGCTTTGAGTGTTCGTATTCGGGATTGATAGGAAGGTTATGCTTGTGTATATAATCCCAAACATCATTGTCCGTCCAATCAATGATAGGCTTTAGCTGGATAACGCTTGCAGTTCCTACGGATTGGCAGTGTTCTTCAAAGTAATCGTCTATCAGAGCCTTGTTTCGCTTAATTACCGTTTTGTTCTTGGCTTCAAATGCAGTTCTATTGGCTCTTTTTGCACTTTCAGCCTTTCGCACACCGACAATGGAACACTTATCTACATAGTTCGGATTGTGTTTGTAACATTCGCAACAGTATGCCATTGTTACAGTTGGTAGTAACCCACCGTAATTTCTCCAAATGTTTTCGATAAAGCCAAACTTGTAGTCCCTTCTCCAAATCACATCGGGATAATGCTCACGGATGAAACGCTTTGTGACGGAGCTTTCAAAAGAGACATTGTAGTAGGCTTTGAAGTCTATGCCGCTGCGCTTGCAGAGGTCGTAAACAACACAAGAATCTTTACCTCCAGATACTCCAACCGCAATTTCAAAATTCATTGCTTTTGCTATCTTAGAAAATTTAATGATTCTGGTAATAGCTTGCTGTTCTATTTCTTCAGCAAATAGGTTCATAGTCTAATTGATTAGCTCAAATTCATAAGCGAATACCCAAGGGTTGCTGTTTTTTTTCTTCTATCTTTCCAAGTTCCATAATTCATATTATATAACCTATCGCACCATTCAAGATTTGACACTCTATTATTTGTTTTGTCTTCATCTTTATGATTTATTTCCTTATAGCCATTAGGATTTGGGATGAATGCTTGAGCTACCAATCTATGCACTCTTTTCGTTTTTCTGCAATTGGTATAATTTATACAAACCTGCATATATCCTTTTTCGGATTTTGCTGTTTTTATAAGTATTTCCTTTCCCCATTTTAATGACTTCACTCTTCCAAAATTTGAAATAAAGTAAGCATCGTCTGTTTTTGGTATAACCTTCCATACTTCATTATCAAAATCTTGTACAACAAACGAAGATTTATATTCTTTTTGTCTTTTTGCCCTACTTATTGCATCTCTCGCTTTGGCTTTCTCATAGTTACGAGTGCGAATAGATGTTTTCTTATGACAACTTTAGCAGCTTGATGTTATACCAATCTCACGCCTATTGTCAGCGTAAAACCCATTCTTTGAAAACCATTGTTTACATACATTGCACTGGTAATATATTTCTCCATTTATATATTTAAAAGGTTTTAATCTCATTAGTCTATCAGTTTAAATGAATAACAAAAAACGTATGGATTCTTTAGCCAAGTTCCTTTTCCAGACACCTTGTCTATGAGGGCGGCAAAGGCTTCGCGAGGGGTGTCGAAAACTGGGAAATACCCAGGTATCTCATATTTCTCGTCAAATCCAAGAGCTTTACCTATTTTGTTAGCTTTAATCATATTCACACCTTCACGTAAGCAGTCCTCGTCCGAAATGTCTTGGAGTCGTTCTATTTTTACGTTGGTGATGCGGATGTGGTGCTTGCAGGCTTCGGAGCGGACAAACATTTTATTATTCCAGCCAGCTGCATTTTTAATATGAGGATAATATCCGACATCTTCTTGCAGTGGCTCTTCTGCATCATACCCTAAATCTTTGTAGCTTTGCGCAATGGCAACCACTTCGCCGACTTTGTACGGAGAGGTAATAGTATCACAATAATATTCGGATGATATTTTGTCCTTTATGCCAAAATAAGTATTATCATCATCAGTTTTTAGTTTTTGTGATTCAGGAACTTTGACTATTACCATATCAGGACAACTACATTTCCAATAGTGTAACTTTTTATCTGTCACAATTCTCCTTGTCGTAGTCTTCCAACCTTCCAATACGGCTTGGGTTAAGCTGTATTTATCATTAAACATTATTTTCTTAGCCATAATCATATTAATCATTAAACAAATCAACAGCTTTCGCAACCCAATACCATATCACGAAATAAAAGGCGTATTTGGCTAATCTTTCGCAAGATAGTGAAGGCTCTAACCCGGCTATGAAATTCCACGTATTATACTCATATACACAAATTAGATATGATATAATGATAGAAACCAGTATATATATAAATCTTCTCATAATCATATAAGTTTTAATGCTTCAAAAATCCCGGCTTCGAGTGCTTCTTCGTAGGTATCCCAATTCCCACCATCGTTAGGGCCTTTGGCATCATCATCTTCCATCCATGTGCCGTTATTGGCTTTTACAATGATATATCCATAACCACAAGCGTTACGGTATATTTCAATATGCAGGTTCTTGATTTCACGCAGCCACTTTTGAGCAATTGATTGTGTAGGAGCAGGGAAACTATTTGGAGGCAAATTCCAAGTTGAGATTATATCCGATATAACCCGATCCTCTCCTATAACAAACCTACAATACTCATTAAACCCTTTCTTTCTCAGCATCTTCGCTGTTTCTAATGTTACAAGTTCTTCGGTCATGGCTACTTCTCCTCTTCTTTAGCATTGTCGTCATAGACAAAATTAGCAGAGTCCAATTGCGCCATTGAAATAGAGATTTTATTCTTATATGTCCAATTCAAAATTCTACTAAATATCCTTTCACTTTCTTCTTGCGTAATAAATCCATGAAGTTTCAAATAAGAACAACACAAAGTTGCTATCGCTAATTTTCTTCTATTTTCCATTGTTATTCCTCCTTATCTATCTTAATATCTGTTACTTTGCCACGATTGACGAAACGAAAACATTTCATTACAATACACAGAAACGTTTCGTATTGGCTCTCAAATTCATCGCATTCATAACGTAACGAGCAGTCACTGCAATCAAAATGCCCATTATACACTTTCTCTGCTTCATGCAGCACTCCGTCTATTATTATTCCGTTCTTTATTTCCATGATTATTTTCTCCTATGCGTTTTACGGTTTTTATTCTTCTTCCTGCGTTTCGCAATCTGCTTGTTTGTACACCTATCATCTTTTAGACGATATTTTCTCATTTTAGGTGCATCACATGGTTCTAAAATGGGAACATCGATATATGGATTATAAATATTAAAACGAGTATTTTCACTCAAAAAAATTTCGTTCTGCATATTTCACCCTCCTTTCCGATATATCCATTTTCAACGCACCAGCAAAGCATCTCGTAGGCTGCATCAATAAGATTTTTTAAATGAAAATAAGATAAAAGACATCCTGCTCCCTCATACTCGACATGCCACATTTTCTTGTATTCACTAACTCTGATTGAAAGACAAAAATATTTTTTTATGACAGGCGGCAGCTTGTCAAGAATGTCCTGCAGGGTGTAAGCAGGGTATTCATATTTCATATTCGGTTGAGAAACGAAGAGAGTAGGCCTTTCCTCTAAGGCGAGCACTCCATTGAAAAAAGATTCAACCGTAGGCAAAAACTGCCAGTGCATACTTGCGTCACTCGTATCCAAGCCAAGCTCCCTCAGGTGCTTCATCTGATCTATTGATAATACTTGTTTTGATTTCATAATTCGTAAGATAAAATTACAGCCGTTAATGAAATGAAAATGATTGCTACTATCAAGGCGATAGATAGACAGCCCTTTTCGTATTCTTCATCTTCCGATGGTGTGTTTTCGTTATACCAATCTAATGGATGTTTTGATTTCATAATTCCATATCATTGTTCATACCTTATTATCTTCTCTCTACATCCAATATCGCTACCACAACATGGGCAAGTAACAAACAATACATTGTATCCTTCTCTTTGATCGTAAATTTCCTCTTTCACATCTTCTTTCTCAAACTCGAATTCGCATCCACATCCGTAGCAATGACGGAAATAAATCGGTCTCTTCTTGTTAGAGCCTTTAATTATTCTTATCGCCATACAGTCCTCCTTTCTCCTTAGTCCGTTTATCCTTTGCTATTAGTAATTTAAGTGCCAATAACGGGTCTTTGTTCGCAATGATATTAATGTCTTTAATACGTCTGTCAACTCGCGCATAGTGATGAATACAAATAGCATTTGCTTTCATTACACGTCCAATTCCATATAATGATTCCATACGAGGATTTAGACGGATGTTCTTCATTATTTTTCTTGCTTGTCTTAATTTCATATCTAATCTCTTTTTTAAACACTCTTACATAAAGCATTAAATTTGAATTTATCACAGTTTATAGTATCTCTGTTAAATCTGTCAGTGCATTTATAATAATGCTTACAGTTGTAACAAATCCTTTCAAATTTTCGCTTTTTCTTTACTTTAGGAAATTTCATATCTCAATCTCCTTTCTGTTTAATCCTTTTCAGTACATTCCTGTTGGCTTCGAGTATCTCATCGAAAGAGGGGATTTCGTTTTTACCAACATAATAAAACATAAGACCTCTGCTAACCATTGGCGAACGTCTTTTTAATGAGTTGAAAATAGATGTTGTTGGAATATTCATTTTAATTGAAGCATCTTTTATTGATTTGAAAACGTAAGCAGTTTCTCCATGTATGCAACAAATCTTTTTTCGATAACTATCAGTCGCATGCCCATAGGAGTTATTGTAAGACCTTGTACACCATTCCAAGTTATCAACATTATTATTTAAAGGGTTCTCGTCTTTATGATTTACCATCTCTAAATTTAAAGGGTTTGGTATAAATGCTTTTGCAACAAGCCTGTGCACAAACATTAGTTTCCTTTCCCCATTAATGCTAATTGTTACCTGAACATATCCATGAGAATCTATATAACCTTTCATTATCCTTGGATACGCTCGTTTCCCCCCATCTACTAAAAATGCTTCTAACTCGTCCAAAATTACTAACTTGATACCCAAACACTCCTTTTGTGTCTTTCCATACCTCTTTCATGTCATTATAAATTTAAGAGTTTATGAATATTCTCTATAACTTCTCCGTCTGTCAGTGAATCGTCCTGCATGATTGATTTAATCCGATTTGCAAGCCATTCAGCACCGGCTTTGAACCCTTGTTCAATGTCATATCTATCAAAATCGAAATGCAATCTATATTTCTTTGGAACTCCACGTTCTTGACATTTATCGTCAGCATATTTCCTTACTGCTTCTTCTATTGTCTGTTTCATAACTATATTTTATAAGTTATCATGAATCGATCTTCGCCTCTCTAATGTCTATTTCAATCTCTAACGTGGTGTTTGATTTCGTTTTTAAAAGATGGTCTTCTATCGCTTCTGATAAATGACTCATTGCATCTTTTTCGTCCTTACCTATTCTCCTTACATTTATTTCTTCATTTGAAATAATATATCCATTTGACACCTTTTCAATTTTTATTTTTACTTTCATTTTAGCTCATTTTTTACTGATTTGAGGGTTATTCTTCTTTTAGTACGCTATCAATCAAACTGTCTATTTCCTGATCGGATAGAAACTGCTTACCTGCCTCCTTTTGCTCCTGAAGTTTAACTTTAAGCCTATTTTCTATCCTTTTCAACGCTGTACAAGTGTTCTTATCAGGATAATACCAATCAATAGAACTACAAACAATTAACTTAATATGATCAAGTTCTAAGCTATCCGGGCAATGTTTATTGAGAAAGTCTAAATCTTCTTTGATTATCTTCTCGTATGCGTTTTTATCAATCTTTATGCTCATATCTAAATTGTTATTCATTAATTGGTAGTTTCATAAAACACATCCATATCGTCTTACTTTGTCTTCCTGTGGTATGCCCAAATAACGGCTCATAAGGAATAAGAGACAATATTTCAATAGCTTTTATCTCGCTTTCGTTCCACTTGAATACCAATGTGCCATTTGGTTTTAAAACACGCATACATTCATCAAAGCCTGTCTTTATCACTTCCTGCCAATTAGCAGGGAGTTTACCATATTTCTTTGCCATCCATGAAGTTTCGCCAAGTGTTTTAAGATGTGGTGGGTCAAACACTACCATATAAAAGGTGTTATCTTCAAATGGTAAATTAGTGAAATCTGCTACAATATCGGGTTTTACTTCTATGGTTCTGATTTTATCTCTATCCTTGGCCGTGATGGTTTCGCTACGCTTGTCTATGAATAAAGTGTTAGGATTATGTTTGTCAAACCAAAACATTCGGCTACCGCAACAGGCGTCTAATATGATTTTCGTTTTACTCATACTTATTTTGTTTTACTCTAATTTTGAAAGGAGCACATCCTAATGAAAGGCTGAGTGTCAAATTCTAACTTGTCATTATAACTGTTGGATATGCTCCTTTTTGTTGTTACTTTTGTTTCGTCAAATTCTAAAAATTATAACTTATGAAAGAGTTTATAAAAACATCAATCTACTGCCCTGAAGAAGTAATTGGTCTAACTATCTCAATCTGCAAACAGCTTAACATTCCATGCAGAGGAAAACAAGATGCAGGGAACTTTATTTTTCAAAGAGATCTAATAAACAGCCTTTCAGGAAAATACAAGATAAATGCTTCCGTAGGAAATAATTGTTTTTATTATTCTAAAAGTCTAAACCTGATTGCGGAGTCTCTCGTTTCTCGTAATATCCTGAACGAAGACGCTCTTCGACAAGACTTGGAGGAATTTTGTTTAGCAAATCCGCCACTGCGCCTTTAGGAAAATACATGTAAAATCCCCTGAGTGAAAACACATTTTTTTCTATAAATAAGTTTGCGCCCACCACATTATTGTTTAACACTCTCTCCAAGCGTGCAAGGAACTTTTTATCCCTGTACGCTTGATACTTCTGTAATAGTTTTTTAATCATAATATATTGTTGTTAGTTAATCTTCCACCTCAACAAATTCTCCGCCTACTAATCTATACCAAGTATCAGCCTTGATATTTTTTCCGTCAACTACAACAGCTTTCCAATCAGAAACATCGTACGAGCTTTCTTGCTCCTCTGCTATAACCAAGATAGATCCCATACCTCCTCTGACCTTTACATTTGCTCCTCGCGCCACCGCTAAACCGTTATTTCCAGTTGATGAACTACCTCTTGATGTCGCAGCACCTCTATAACCAGCGGTCGCAGCACC
>ULOC01031303.1_pt1 | contig 67729 bp, 45 predicted proteins | sample 1952181 | NCBI WGS metagenome assembly ULOC01 (sample SAMEA4835592, study PRJEB28245) | human gut metagenome | biome: gut microbiome; material: fecal sample | place: Denmark | collected 2008
AACTAAACTGTTAAAGAAATTTAGCAGTTTTTTGCAAATATCAGTCACATGAAGAATATTTAAAAAAATTGTAAAAAGATCAAATTTAATCGTTGACGTGTTATGATAACAATAGGCATTAGAACAAAAAAATATAATGTAATAGTGTTTTTGAAGAAAAATTAAATAAAACTTTGATGTGTAGAAGGTCAAAAGAACCATTACAAAGGAATGCTTAATTTAGATGTGCATTTTGTATTTAGGTTACTTGTATAATGTAGTTAAGATATTTCTTAACTATATTTTTATATGTATACCTTGCAAACTTCATATTATAAATAACATAATAACTTACTGATACTATATCGTCATAAAACTAAAAATTGTATTAAAATTGGTATTTGGCTTTCTAAACAACGTCACTTATTTTATCAAAATAAATTAACCCCTAATAAAATAATATCTTTAAAAAACATTGGCATGGTTTAGAATATTAAAACCTATAAAGAAATATCTAGATATCTAAATACCAAAGAAAATTCATGCCAACCTATAATAATTGCTAAAAATATTAATGCTTCTATAAAAATTCTAATTCTAAGAGTCTAAATTTTACTAAAAAACATTAAAATAATAAAATTTACTATTATTAAATTAATTTTATGCTTCCAATTCTTAAATAATGTGGTATTATAAAACAACCTCAAGAAAGGAAAAAAAATATGCCTAAAATTAATCAACCAGCCTCTAAAATCAGAATGTCATTTGATGAATGGTTTCCTGTAGCCCAAAAATATTATCAAGAACATAAAAATCTCTTAGTACCCCTAGATTATGAAACTAAAGATGGTAAAAAGTTAGGAAAATGGATAGCCAGTAAAAGAAAAGATTATGCTAATAATTTATTATCCTTAGAAAAAATTAAGGCTTTAGATAGTATTGGTATGGTTTGGAGTATCAACGAAAAGAAATGGAATGATATGTTTAATCTTTTAATAGAGTACAAAAATATCCATGGTAATTTAGATATATCATCTTCATATGTAACCTTAAGTTGTGTAACTTTAGGCATTTGGCTAAGAGAACAACAAAATTCCTATCTTAGGGGTACCCTAAAAGAAGAAAGACAAGAAAAGTTAGAAAGTATTGGCATTATTTGGCAAACCAATGAAACAAAATGGTATGAAATGTATAAATATGCTAAAGAATATCAAAAAGAACATGGCACTTTAATAACTACCAAGAATTATATTACTCCAAATGGTAAGTCTCTAACTGAATGGTTACAAGCCCAACGTAGTGGCTACCACAAGAAAACATTAAAACCCGAAAGAATAAAACTTCTTGAAGCCATTGGCATGGTCTGGAGTATAAATCAAAGTTATACTTGGCATGATATGTATTTACTTGCCCAAGAATATCAAAAAGAACATGGCAATCTAATTATTCCTAGAAATTATAAAAGTAAAAATGGCTTAAATTTAGGCTACTGGCTTTATAAAGAAAAACTAAAATATCGTCAAGGAAAATTAGCACCAGAAAAAATTATTGCCTTAGAACACATTGGTATCGTTTGGACTAACAAAATTAATCATGACATTTCTAAATATTTAAGAAAACTAAAAGAATCTGACAATCCAATTATTATCGATGAAAAAATTAATGCGGATATTTTAAATAATATTTCTTTAATCGAATTAGAAAGTAAAATTAAATATATAACCGATATGGGAGCCCTACCAATAGATAACACTGGTCGTTTAATAGATATATTTACTATAAGTAATACTGATATGGAAGAAAGATACGGCATATCTTTAGAAGCCATGATTGAATCATTTGAAGTAAGCAGTGCTAGAAAACTATATTATTAATATAACAATCGAATTAGAAAGAAAAACGTAATGATAACATTTTAAAATGCTTATTCCTAGTAGATAAGCAAGGCAAATTAATAGACATATTCAGTATGTCAAATTATGAAACCAAAGAAAAATACGGTGTTAGATAATATAAGAAAATATTATCTATAATGGCATTAATATATAATTTATAAATTAAATAGGAAGTGACAAAACATGAATGAATTATTTAATATGACTAATTGTTATACAGATACTGACTATTATTATTTTTATCAAGATTTAAATAAAGATAATAAGTTTAATTTTTCTGTTTATAATAATCATACTTTAAAAGACTTACTAAAAATAGTAGAAACTAAATATGGTAAAGATACCAGTTGTCTTTCTCTAAATGTTTTAACCAATGTTAGTTTAATCTATGGCAGTAATGACTTTATAAAAAAATATATTATAGTTAAAATACCAAAAGTAATTTTAAAACAAAAAAAGTTTAAGGAAATAGTAAAAAATATTAATTATTATTTTAATGACGATCAAAAACAAATATTATTTAAAATATATCCCAAAGAAAAAATAAAACAAGAATATGATCATTTTTTAAATCCTCAAAATTTTCTAGACTATGCTAATATTTTAAAAAAATTACAAGAAGCTGGATACGACTTAAATGACATAAAATTTGATAGTAAATTAAAAGTTGAAAAAGTAAATGATAGTTATAAATTTACTATTATTAGAAAAAAATTAAAAAAAGTAGGTCAAGTTTATGTTATAGATAATAAAACTGAGTATAATGATCCTAATCTAATTAAAATAGGTCGCAAATTATATTATTATGAAAAGGGTAAGAAGTACCAATTTGAAGAAAGCATAGATTTAAATGCCGAAGAAATAAAAACACTACGTGATATTGGATTATATGTTATTTCAGAAAAAAATAGAGATCATATTTTATACCCTAAAAATTTTGAAGATTATTTTAATCTTTTGAAAAAATTACAAGAATCAGGTATTGATATTAATAGCATTATAGCTAGTGATAATTTAAGAATAATAAAATTTAATAACATTTACAAGTTTGAAGTAATAAAGAAAAATGTCAAAAAAGCTAAAGATGATAGTAATAACACTTTAAATAACCTAGAATCCAATCAAGTAAACATAATAAAAATTGGTAAAAAAGTTACTGCTTTTAGAAAAGGTAAAAATTCCGTTGCCACCGATAGTGAACCTTTAAGTGATGATAATTTAGAAAATCTGCAAAGCATTGGCTTTAATACCCCTTATCTAAAAAGATTAGAAAGAGAAATAAATCCTAAAACTTTTACTGATTATTTTAATCTTTTAAAAAAATTACAAAATTATGGTGTTGATATAAATAAAATAACTAGTAATGATAAAGTAAAAGTTATCAAAATAAATAATGATTTTAGCTTTAAAATTATAAAAAGAATAGTAAAAACAGATAAACAAGGTCAAAAAATCACAATAAATAGCGATGAATATTATAAAGAAGACCTAATACCAATAGGCTATAAAGTAGTGGCCTTTAAAAAAGCCAAACAAGGTCCCGATAAAGATAGTCCTTATCTTACCGAAGAAGAAATTAAAAAATTACAAAGTATTGGTTTAGAAGTAATAAAAGAAAGAGATATAATTTTAAATCCTAAAAGTTTCCTTGATTATATGGCTATTTTAAAAAAACTCCAAGAAGATGGTTACAATCTTAATGATATCTATTTTACCGATAAGTTAAAAATAACTAAAGAATCAAATAAATATAAGTTAGAAATTATAAAAGAAGACTCTAAAGAATATAAAATACCAGGTTTAATGACCATCGGTCAAAAACTATATTGTTTTAAAAGAGGAAAATATAATAATAGTCCTAGTAGTAGAGATTTAACCCCAGATGAAATAGCTATTTTAAATACCTTAGGTTTTAAATTAGCTATTGAAGAAAAAAAATCCATTGATTATATTGAATTATTAAAAAGATTAAAAGAATCTGGTTATGATATAAATAAGATTAAATATTATGATAAAGTAAAAATAACTAAAAATAATCATGAATTTAAATTAGAAATTATAAATGAAAATGATCCATTATATAACCAACCAAATTTAATATTAATCGGACCACACGTTTTATCTTTTAAAAAAGGAAAAAAATTTCAATATTCAGGACCAACTGATTTGAGTTCTGATGAAATAACTAGATTACAGAATATCGGTTTAGTAATATTAAATGATCATGTATTGTATCCGCAAAGTTTTAATGATTATTTTAATATTTTAAAACTTTTACATGAGTCTGGTTATAATATAATGGATATCAAGACTACCAGTCGCCTTAAAGTAACAAAAGAAAATGGTAAATATTTCTTTAAAATTATTAACAAGGAAGATCAAGAATGGCAAAATAAAGATTTAATTTTTATTGGTCGTAAAGTAAAATCTTTTGAAAGTGGTAAAAATTCTCCTGGTAATCACTCTAGTTATTTAACTGTAGTAGAAATAAATAATCTCCTTAGTATTGGTTTTACTTTTAAAAAGAAAATCGAAGACATTATTTATAAAAGAGAAATATGTAAAACTTTTAATATCGATATAAAATTAAATCAAGAAATAATAGATAGAATATCTAAATTGGAATTAATAAGTAAAATTAAATATTTAATTAAAGAAAAGAATATGCCTATATTAGATAATAATGGTAATTTAGTAGATATTTTTACCATGAGTAGTCTCGATATAGAAGAAAAATATGGCATATCTTTAGATACTATAATTTCTACTTATGGTTATAAGCAAGTAAAAAAGTTAAATTTAATATAAAATAAAATACTATTAAGAAAAAACACTTAATAGTATTTTTAATATTGCTAAATTTAAAAAAAGTAGTATAGTATAGAAAATTAATTAAAAAGGGGATTTTATGATTAAAAAAAGTATAAGAAAAAATCCAAAGGATAATTTTGATGAGTGGTTTAAAATAGCAGCATATTATTATAAAAAACATAACAATCTATTAGTGCCCGCTAACTATTTAACCGAGGATGGTAAAAAATTAGGAGAGTGGATAATTTATATTCGAACTAAATATAATTCTGATGACCAAAAAATAACTAAAGAGCAAAAAGAAATGCTAGATTCTATTGGTATGGTTTGGAACTTATATGATTATAGATGGCAAGAAAGATTTAATCAAGTTAAAAAGTTTTATGATGAATATGGAACCATAGAACTTTTACCAACCTATCAGGGAAAAGAAGGCTTAAAACTCTTAAACTGGATAAAATTTCAAAGAAATATTTACTATAGTAAAAGTAAGAAACCAAAAGATCTAGAAAAAATTGCTAAATTAGAAAGTATTGGCGTCATTTGTCATCATAAAGATGAAATGTGGGTTTCCATGTATAACTTAGCTTTCTTATATTATAAGAAAAACAATAATCTATTGATTCCTGCTTGTTATGAAACTACTCTTGGTAAAAAACTTGGTATCTGGATAAGAAATCAAAGAAAAAGTTATTCTGATGGTAATTTATCTGAAATTAAAATCGCAGCCTTGGAATCTATTGGCATGGTTTGGCATGTTTATGAAAATAAGTGGAACCTAATGTATAAAGAAGCCTTAACTTATTATCAAAAATATCATACTATCAGTATTTATAAAGACTATAAACCAACTTATGTAACCAAAGAAGAACTATGTCAGTGGTTAGCAACTCAAAAGATATATTATAAACAACATAAAAATTTAACTCTTGAGCAATATAAGAAACTAAATTTAATTAAAATAGACTTTGACTATCAAGAAGATAATTGGAATTATATGTATAACTTGGCAACTAATTACTATTTAGAAAATGGTCATTTACTAATTCCTAGAACCTTTAAATCTGAAGGTAAGAATTTAGGTATTTGGTTAGAATCACAACGTCAACATTACCAAAAACAAAAACTTTCTGAAGCAAAAATTCTTCTTTTAGAATCTATCGGTATCATTTGGCAACCGAGAAAAAATCTTTCATCTATATATAATTATTTAGATGAAAATTATCCTTTAATTGATAAACGACTTAACAGGGATGTTTTAAACCGTATTTCCTTACTAGAACTAATTGCTAAAATTAATTATTTAATTTGTTGTAAACATACTTCCTTTATTTATAGTAATGGGCTTTTAAAAGATATATTTTCTATGAGTAGTATAGCTATCAAAAATGATCCTAACTATGGTATTTCCTTAGAAGAAATAATTAATACCTATGGTAAAGAATATATTTTAAAATATAATAAAAATATGAAAGGTAAAACTTTAGACTTATAAGAAGAAAGAGAAAATTTACTAATTTCCCTTGCTTTTTTTTTCTATTTATAAGATAATTAAGAAGTATAGATAGTAAGGAGTCGTAAAAAATATGGAATATGGTATCGATTATATATTAAAATTACCAACTGAAGATATAAAAACTTATTTAGAAAGTGCTAGTATAATAGATATCCTAGCCATCTTAGAAAATATCAAAAAACGTAAGGAAATGGATTATGCTTCTTTAAACAAATTAGAAAAATTAGAAGAGCAAATTAAAATAAATAAAAATTACCTTACTGATATCGATAAACGTATAAATTTTGCTACTAAAACTAATGCTCCTAAAGTAGAAGTTGATTTATTATGGGAAGAATATAGTCGTTATGATGCCATTATCGATGATTTAACTAGTAAAAAAGAACAATTAATTCAAGGATTTAATGATAAAAAACAAGCCATTTTTACTTTAGCATGGAATATGATCTTAGAAGCTCCTGTATCTAAATTAGAAGATTACCGAAACAGCCTTATCACATGGCTAAAAAATAGAATAGAAGCTATTGAAACTAATAAGAGCAACAGGGAAATAACTACCAATACACTTTTAGAAGATAGAAACTTTACTAAAGAAGATCTAACTGTTAAATCAATTGATGCCGAGATTAAAGAAATGGAATCTCAAGTTCTAAATCATGAACTTATTTTAAATGAAGAAACTATTGGGAAGATTAAATCATTAAGAGCTAAAAAAGAATCATTAGAACATGAAACTTTTACTTTTGTTTGCACAGAAAAGATAAAAACGTCTCTAAAAACTATTAGTAATGATATAACTAAATTACAGATGGAATTATCTAACATTATTCAAATGGACATTGAATCTTTAAAAGAAATGATTTTAAGTGATTATGCTCAAGGCAAAGAAGAAATAAAATTAGCCAACTACGTTCGTATTTATCGCTCTTATTTAGAAAATATTAGTAAAGTACCTCTTACTTTAAAAGCAGCATATCGTAATATTTGCCTAAACTATGCTAATCTTTTAAATTCCATAGAAAATCCTAGCTTTGAAGGGGAAACTCTTAATGATTTAGATATTAAATTAAAAGAATTACATAATTATATAAAAACTTTAGAACAATATAAAACTAAAAAAAATGATAAAACTACCGAAACTAAGTTCTTATATACTACTGTAAGACAACAAGGCTTATTTGAACTTCCTTTCTCTAAAGATAAATGGTTATCTTATTTTGGTAAATATTTTGAATCCTTACTTAACGAAATTAAACCATTAGAAGAAAAGAATAAAGAATATATCTCTTTAACAACAGTTAGTCTAAAGAGTAAAAAGATAGAAGAAGAATTAGACTTATATCGTAAAGACTTAAGAAGTATGTTAGATGAACTATATAACAAAGTTTTATCCATATATTTAAAGAATAATTTATATATTAATGTTAATGTTTATGATTATCGTGATACCGAAACATTTACTAAGTACTTAGAATATCAAACTATTAGTATCGATAAAGAAATAGCAAGTGTTAAAACTACTATTGAAGGATTAAATAGTAAGAAGAGTAATATCTTAGAATTAATTAATGATACTTATAGTAAGATTGATACTGATATTAAAGCTAAATTAAATAGTATTTTTAATGGAACTTATGTAAAAGAAGAAGAACAAGAAGAAAAACCTCATCATTTCTTTGCAAGTCCTACTACATTAGAACCTAGTTATAATGATACTTTTGATGATACAACTAGTAATTTAGAACCTATAAGTAAGGTAGAAGAAGAACCAGAAGTATCTGAATTTGATTCTTTCTTTGCTACTGATATTCCTTTTAAAGATGATGATACAGAAGAAAATAATGAACTACCAGAAGAAGCTCCTACAAGACCTAAACATGAATTAGAACCAGATGAAGTTCCTTTGAAAGAAAAAGAAATCAAAGATGAACAAAGTAACAATTCTAGCATAACCACCTTTAATCCCGATGATATCTTTGGTAGTACATCAAATACTTTAGATAATGCTTTAGAAGAAGAGCAAAAACAAGAACCAGTAGTTTCAAAAGAAGAAGATGATACGGTAATTTCTTTTGATAGTGAAGATATAGCATCAACAAAGGCCTCAGAAAAAAAAGAAGAGGCTAGTGAAGCTAGTGCAGTATCTGATGATATAAACTTTGATGATGCTATATCATCATCTGATAGAGAAGCTTTTAAAGAACTACTTGAACCTCAAAAAGTGCCAGATTTTAATACCATAATTAATACTCCTGAACCAAGTACTAAAGAAGAAAAAAACAAAATCAAAAAAAGAGGACTTAAAGTAATTAAACAAGAACCAGTAGTTTCTAAAAAAATGTCAAAGAAAACACCAGAGGTAGTTTCAAAAACAACTGTTAAAACGGATGCTACTGAGATTAAAGAACGAATCGAAAACAGCCAAAATGATAGACAAAGTAAAAATGTACCACCACTATTTAATCCGGCTAGTGCTAGTGATGTAAAAAGTGAATACAATGATACTAATGCTCCAATTGATTTAAATGCTTTTCTAAATGGCAACCTTTCAAATCCAACAGAAAAACAAGAAACTAAAGAAGTTGATGATAAAACTAAAAAATTAACTTTAAGTCAAGATGATAATATAAATTTGATGGACTTTTTAAACCAAATTGAAAATAACGATGCTAAAGTAGCTTAAGTTTAATAGATAATAGTAAATACATAAAAAAATTGGTTCAATAAAATCTAGTGTGAAGAGAGATGATAAAATTTCATCTCTTTTTATGTGGTAATATGTAGTAAATAATAATAGGAAGGCGAGTATAGATGAAAGATTATTATTTGCTAATAGGATTAAATAGTAAGGAGGTTAAAATAATAATGGATTAATAGAAATTACTATTGAGAATAGGAAAAAGAAAGTAAGGTGTCCTGTCTGTAATAAATTTACAAGTTCAGTACATGATAAATTAAAGCCTATAAGAAGTGTTTATTTAGATAGTTGTGGTTCAACAAGAAACAAAAATATCTCCAACATTAAAAATAAGAAATAAATTTTTTACTCGATTATCAAAATTTTAATAATATTAAAAACATTTAAAAAATAACTAAAAAAATCATATCAAAAAAACATGTAAAAAAATCCGTAAATTCCTTATGTTATAAGGCATCATGCAGATTTTTACTTCACACTAGATTTTATTGAACCATAATTCTTGCTTATCCTTTATCTTTGTGTTACCTTAAATTTGGTGATAATATGCAAATAATTAAATATACTAAAAAAGGTTCTAATAAATATGAATTGACTTTAAAAGATAATACTAAATTACTAGTATATACTGACCTTATTTTAGAATATAACTTATTAATAAGAAAAAATCTTGATCCTAATACTTTAAAGAAAATAAAAAGTGCTAATCTAAAACTAGAATGTTATTATAAAACCTTAAAGTATTTAAAAAATACTAAATGTACTAGTGATATAAAAAACTATTTAAAAGATTATCCTTCTAATATAGTTGATTATACTATTAAAAGATTAACTAAAGAAGGTTATTTAAATGATAATAATTACATTAAATCTTATATAAATACTAAAATAAATTTAAGTAATGATGGTTATTATAAAATATATTATTATTTAAAAAATAAAGATTTAGATGAAACTATTATAAAAAATTATCTAAATGATATTGAAGATAATATCTGGTTAGATAAAATAAATAAGATAGTAAATACTAAATTAAAAAGTAATACTAAGTATAGTAATAACTTATTAATAAGTAAAATAAAAACTTATCTTAAAACACTTGGATATCAAGATTATCTAATTAATATAGCCTTAGATAATATTAATTTAGATACCTCTAAAGAAGATGAAAAATTAGAAAAAGACTATCTAAAATTATTTAATAAATATAAAAATAAATATGAAAAAAATAAGTTAAATTATATTTTAATAGGTAAACTATATCAAAAAGGTTATGATTTAGATAAAGCCAAAAGAGTAGTAGAAACTTCCAATTTGTGATAAAATTAGCATAATAGGAGTAAGTATGAATAATAAATTAAGTATTGAAGAATTTAGAAAATATAAAGAACAATTACAAAAAATAATTGATGACTTTAAAAATAATTATGAAGTAATGAAAAATAATCCTTCTTATAATGAAGCCCAAGAAGAAGAAAAAAGCATTGCTGCCTATTTTAAAATTGAACAAGATCTTTTTAGTCATGATTTAAGTGCTATCCCATACGAAGAGTATCAAAACCTATCAATTATGGCAACAGACCAAGAAGAATTAGATCTGTCAAATAGCCATGCTAATATTGATTTTTCACTCATCGAGGTATTTGGACACTGCAATTTTAAGGGGTGTAACTTAAAAAATATTGAAAAAGTAAATGATAGAATAAGTCCTAAGTATTTAGATACTGATATCTTTTTAAAAAATAAAGATTTATTTTTATCTAGTAGTTTTCCCGAATGGTTCCAAGAAAAATGGTACTATGGTGATTTATCAATCGAAGATGTAACTAAATTAGATAAGACTTTAATAGAAGAACTTATCAGTAATCCGCAAATTTTATATCATCTTAGTAATAGTCATGATGTTTATATAATTAGAAATTTAGGCTTAAAAAAGGCTCTTTCTATCTATAATTATTCTAAAGAAGAATATCAAGTCTTAAATAACCTTATATTTAATCTATCAAGTGCTAATTTTAATAAGATAGACCAATCATTAACTGATCCCGAAGCAATTATTAAAAATATTTATCAAATCTCTGTTGATGATATATTAGCGGTAGATAATGAGTATTTTAAAAGAAGATTAAAGCCAGAAAGTTATCATCAAAAATTTGTTGAGGCTAATGAAAATATTTTTAAAACTAAGAGTAACTTACCAGAAGATGTTAAAAATAGATATTATGAACACAATCTTAGTGTAAATGATGTTTTAAATAACTATGAGGAATTCAAAAATATTCCCTTATTAGGATTTATGAAATCAATAACAAGTAGTTCTAAAGATATAATTTGTAATATTAATTTAGCTTATGGTAGTATGGCTTTTCAACAAGTTTATCCATTATATCCCAAATTAATTAAACATTTAAATGATGCTGATATTTTTTTAAGTTTTAATAAAAATTATGATGTAAAAACTGGTTTAAGAGATGCCGTTACTAATTGCTTAGAATGCTTTAAAGAAAAAAAAGTACCCGATTGGGCAAATGAAATGTTTACAAGTATTGTTCCTAAATATTACGATATAAGCAATTTGAAAAAATATAATCCCCAAATTTGCTTATATGATCCCTTGCAACGCAAAATAGTAGAAACTAACAACGTTGATAATGCAATCAAATTTAATGACGAAACACATTTTTTTGATTATGTGGACGATAGAAGTCCCGTAAATGCCTTTATCTTATATTTAAAAAGAAGTAATATTGACTTTAAAGAATTTGCTACTTATCAAGAATTTCGTGCCTTTATGGCAGAGCATTTAGGAAAAATGCGAGAAAAAAATTACTTTAAAGATTATGATTCCTACGCCTTTATTCCGACCTATTCCAAAGCTTTTTACCAAGATTTTCGTCATATCTTTATTGATTTAAATAGCAATGGAACCTTACAAAAAGCCTTCTATGATAATAGATTAACACCTGATTATATAAGGCTTTATCCTAAGTGTTTTAAAGATTTAGAACACGAAGATTTAAGATATGTTATAAGTAGCGATAATAAAAAATTTAAAGAAGTATTTATTCCTTTTTATACCAGTCATTTTGGTAATTTAGCATTATTAGATATTTTTAAAAAATATGCTTATAACAATTATCTAGTTGATTCCCTTGACCAAATAAAGTTAGATGAGGGTATGACTAAGGAACAAATTGATAAAAAAATAAGAAGCATTACTTATAGTAATATTTTAAAATACAGCCAGTTTTATTGGAAAAATTTAAAAAGTGATCCTTTATTTGCTAAAGAATATCCAGAACTTATTCTATCCGAAGATGAAATAATGACACCAAGTGGCATAGTCCAAAATGACATTATCGATAAATTTTACAGAGGTAAATTAACTTTTGATGATATATTTACTTGTAAACCGCTAGCTTTAGCCTTACAACATAAAAATATCAATGTTGCCATTAGAAACAATAGTACTTATTATTTTGGCAATGGTATGAACGAAGCTCAAATTTATCTAAAACAGTTAGGCCAAGAAGACTTTCTAAAATTATGTAGTACTTTTGGTAAATTCTTAGATAATTCCATTAACAGAATTAAATTTTCTAATGATATTTCTTATTCCGAATTATGTAAACAATTAGAAGAACTAACTGTTAAAAAAGCAACTTATGAAGGTATTCCTTTTAATGAAAGCAATGCCCCTTCCTTCTTAGTACAACAGCATCCTGAACTTTTCTTGGATGAATCTGCTCCTTGGGGGTTAAAAATGGCTTTTGAGGATGGTATTGATTTTTACTCTTTAGCAGCTAACTATAATGAGACTTTCCCTTTCTTAAAAGATAAAGCGGCTGTAAGTTTCTTTATCAGAAAAGATAAAGGACATAAAGGTGCCATTGCTAATTATTTTAATCTTTTTGGTAATATAGATGCCTTAAAACTTGCTGGTAAAAAGCCCGATATTGTAACTAAAATGATTCATCATGATAAGGTTTACAATTTAAGAACCTGGTATTTAAAAACAGGTGGTAAATTTATTCCTGATCCAGTTGTTATGGAAAATTTTCCCCTAGATGATGTTGATAAATTCTTAACAGCAGGATTTAAATGGAGCAATTTAATGCGTTTATCAGAATTTACTAAAAATGATGAAACCAAAGAAGCCTTGCTAAAAATTGCTTATGTTTTTGGTACTTTTGATAATGATGATAGGGGCTATAAAAAAGTATATGACTTATTAACTGAATTGCCGACTAAGTTTAAAGAAGATATTGGTTATATCTTTGATAACTTAGATAATGCTCTAGATAGTAATGCTAATTTTAATGTTTATTTTCCTAATAATGATTTGGCAACAAATTTAATATTAACTGCTAATTCTGAAAAATTTCCGATTACTAGACCTAACTTTTTTAAACAGTTATATCGCCATAATGCTGATAATACTTATACTTTAACAATTAATCAGCAAAAATATCCTAAAACAAGCCTAGTTATTCATGAAATTCTAAGTAGTTTTAAAGAATTTCATTTAATAAATGCTACCAATGCTCATCAATTATTTGGTAACTTTGATTTTCAATATAATCCTGACTTTTATAATTTTTTCATAACTAATTTAGATACAATATTAAATGATACTGAAAATTCTAGGTATTTGGGTTCTATTCAAAAACAATTTAAAGATATTAAAACAATAAATTCTAATCGTCACCTAACTTGGCAGATGGCAGTTAACTATGTTTTAGAAAATAAGTTTACCAATGTTAATCTTGGTAACGAACAAATGGCTGCTGTTTCATCTATTGCAGGCTATACCCAAGAACAATTTGAAAAACTACAAGAAATTTATGAATATAGTAAAAGAAGAGTAAAAAGTAGTATTCCTCATATCGAAGAAAGAACTGATGATTACACTTATGAGACCTTAAGATTAGATGATCCATTAGGTCTTGCTATTGGTACCCTTACTGATTGCTGTCAGGAAATAGATGATGCTGCCGAAGTTTGTATGGAACACTCAATGACAAGTTCCGATGGTCGTATTTTTGTCATAAAAGATAAAGAAAATAATATTGTAGCTCAAAGTTGGGTATGGCGAAATCAAAATGTTTTATGTTTTGATAATATAGAAATTCCTCACAAAGCCTTTGAACGAGCTATCCAAAAAAAGATAAATTTAACCCAAGTAGTTTATGATATATATAAACAAGCTGCTAATATTTTATTAGAAAAAGATAAAGAAATGTATAAGTCTTTATTGGAAAAAGGAAAGATAACAAAAGAAGAATATGATGCCCTATGTTTATCAAAAGTAACTGTTGGATTAGGTTATAATGATATTGCCGAAGAATTAGAAAAACAAGCAACACTTGATAATGGTATTCTTACTCATCCTCTTGATTATGATGCTCCAGTAAAGTTAAATCGTAGTCTTTATACCAATGACTCTAAAACCCAATATATTATTGCTGGCAACCAAGATCGTCTAAATAGAAGCCCAATGGAAACTAAAGCTTTATATACCGATGACTTTAAAATTTATGATGATACTAACTTCCAAGAAAAAGATTATTTACATTTAATGAAATTAGAACTATTAACTGAAAATGGTAGCGATGATTTGAACTATGCATTAACTAAATCAAGAAAAGATGAAAGCTTCCTAACTATTTTAGCTCGTTGTTATAATTTAGATCCTAAAACAACCCAAGTAATTTATAATAGTAATATGTCTATAATCTATGATATAAAAGATGATACCTTAAGAATAGGTAAAATTCTTTATAATTCAAATAACTATGATGTAGCTTATTACCAAATAAAAATAGCTATAGAAAAAATAGCCCAAGATAAAAATATAGATTTATCATTATCAGATAAAAATACCCAAGATTTATATAACAAAATAAATCTTAATAATGATATAAAGAGTAGGAGTTAACTATGTTAGATAATAATTTAGATACTATAATTAATAAAACTTATATTATCGATAAAACCCCTTTAAATGAAGAAAAAATAAAAAAAGTAATAATAAGTCTAAAAGACAGTATTATTTCTAGTAAAGAAGAAATTACAGCGGCAAATGCTATAGATATAAAAAATCATAATGGCAATATAATTGACTTTTCTATTATTGAAAGAATATTTAAAAATATTAATAATGAAAAAATTTATTATGGTAATGTAACAACCCTAAAAAAAGATAATAATAAGTATTATGGCAAACAATACTTTGATAAAGGCAATGTCTTAATTTTTAATACAGGCAATCCTTATATTATCTTAGAAATATTTTTAAAAAACTTTTTAGCAGGTAATACTTCTATTATTGTTACTACTAATTATGCATATGGCTTAAATAAATTATTAGAAACCATTATTAAAACTGTGTTAGAAACAAATAATCTATCACCAGACTTTATTAACTTACTTACAACTGATGCCCCCGAAGAATTATTAAAAAATAATTATGCCAATATTGATTTAGTAATAGCACTTGGTAATAAATCTTTCCAAAATAAGATTACTAACTATTCTAAAGTACCTGTTTTACTTAGTGGCTATGAAACATTTGATTTATATATTGATGAAATGTTAGATAAAACTTTTCTAACAAAGATAATTAATCTTCATTTACCAATGCACGTTTATATTAATAAAAATTTAAAAATTGATTTACGAGGTAGTATGTTAGTAGATGGAGTAGAGGAAGCTATTATGCAAATTAATTATAATGGTAATGGTTATAGTAGTGCTATATTTACTAGTAATGATGATAATGCCGCTAATTTTATTAGTAAAGTTAAGTCCAAGATAGTTACGGTTAATACTAGTCCTACTATTGAAAGACTAATGGATATACAAGTTAAGGATTTAGTCTTAGAAAAGACCGTTATTTATCCTAATAAAAAGAAAAACTAGAATATAAATTGTTTCAAATAAAAAATATCAAGGTTTGTTTTCTTGATATTTTTTTAAACTTAGTTACTAGATGAACTATTTTTTTTGTTTTCTTGAATTTTTAATAATGAATTTTGAATATAATTTGTATAATTAGTATTTAAATCATCATCAATAATATTCATACCATATTCTTTACGAACAGCTTGCATTGATTTAATATAAGCTTCTTGGTTTTTACTTAAATAATCACTTACTAAAGCATCAATAATTTTATCTCTAACATCTTCTAATTTGGCTTTTTCTTTAGTTTCTGTACGATATACTAAGTGATATCCTAATTCAGTCTCAACAATGTTAGATGAATATTCACCATCTTTTAATTTGTAAGCTTCAGTAACAAGATTATTATAGTTAGAACCTAAAGTATCAGTATTAATAAATCCTAAACTACCACCATCGTTTTTAGAAGAATCATCATTAGAATATTCTTTAGCAAGTTCACTAAAAGTATCTGCAATCTTACTCTTATCAGCAGCTTTTAATTTATCAAGTGCTTCTTGAGCTTTTGCTTTAGCTTCATTTTTAGCCTTAGTTTTATCATCATCAGAAGCATCAGATGCATAATTAACACTAATTAGAATATGAGAAACTTTAATATCAGGTTTAATTTCATCATTATAATATTTTTTGATATCTTTTTCACCAATATTATCTTTAGCATAATCTTCAGCTGCTTTATTTTGTAAGTAGCTTAAATATACATAATCTTTATATTCATCAAGTGTTTGATATCCAGTATAAGTTTGGATAGCGCTAAGTAATTTATCACCATAACTAGTTTCTAATTGACTCATAACTGAATCAGCATTCTTATGAGCTTCTTCAGTAGAATCAGCATATTTCTTTTCTAATATCATTTTATCAATCATATTTAAGATGACTTCAGTTCCATATTTATCCTTCATTTGATTATAGAAATCGGTAACACTGATTTTAGCATCCTCATTAAATGTTACAACAGCTTGATCTCCGTTTTCTAAAGTTGGTATCGTCTTTGCACCACAACCACTAAGCAATGTCATACTGGCAAGACTAAGTGCTACTACTTTTTGTATTTTCTTATTCATTTTAATCTCTCCTCTAATGCATTATAGCATATTTGCAAGGAGTGTTACTATAAATTTTGATGATTTTGCTTAATTTTTTGGCATACTTCTGGGCTTTTTATGATATCTTTACAAATTGAAAACAAGTACTAACTAATTTTTGCTTTATTAGTTTGTTCTTTTTGAATCTTAATTACCTCATCAACAGACTATTAACAAACTTAGAAATTTGTTCTGGCATTAATCCTAAACCAATAGAATTTTTAATAGTTTCATTTTTTAGAAGTAAGTAACATTAAGGCTCTTTTTTGTCAATCATCATAATTTCGTTATGAAAATTATCTTCTAATTTATCAAGGGCAATTAAAATAGTTGTCACTGCAAATGGGTATTTAACTTACAAATCTTCTTCTTTTATAACAAAACGATTAACTATCTTACGATTAAATGGCAGACTGGAACATAATCGATATCAATTACTTAATTAAAATATCATACACAAAAAAATTTCCTTACCATAATATATAATGAGACTTATAAAAGGAGGGAAATTTATGAATAACGGATGCGGATGCAACGGCATGGGTCCTGCTATTATCTTAGTTTTATTTATATTATTAATTATCATAGTTGGAGCTTTTATTTAAGGTGATATTATGGAAAAGTGTGTAAAAAAGGATACTTGTCCTAATAAAACCAATCAAAACTACTTATTTATAATAGTTCTTTATATTTTACTTGCTATTATATTATCTAGTTTCATCTTTTATTAAAAGGGGAAAACCCTTTTTTTCTAATGCTTTTTTTTAATATTTATATTATAATGGAATTGTTAGGAAAGTAGGATGTATTATGGCAAAAAAGAAAAAACGTAAAAATAGTGATGATAAGGCTAAAGGCTATAGTGTTGAGTTAACTGGTCTTATTATTGTTTTAATAGGTATTATTGGTTTTGGCTTCGGCATCGTTGGTGCTATGATAAAAAAATTTGCTATCTTTTTAGTTGGTGAATTTTGGTTTGCCTTACTTATTCTTTTAGTGATTATTGGTATTATGATGTTATTTAGACGTAATTTACCTAACTTTAAATCAGCTAAATGGACCGGTATATTTATATTACTAGCAGTTATTTTAATTTTAGCTCATGCTACCTTCATAAAAAATAATTATACATTTACCAGTGTACTTAATGCGACAAAAGATAACTATATGGAACGCATTGCAACAATTAATGGTACGGGTCCTATTTTATCAAGTGGTCAAAGTTCTATTAGTGTTGGTGGTGGCATAATTGGGGCTTTACTTGCTGGTGGTTTAGTCCAATTATTTGGCTACATTGGTACTATGATAACTATTTCTATTTGTGCTATTTTTGGTATTGTCTTATTCTTTGATATTAATTTAGCTGAAGTATTCACAAATATTAAAGACTATATTGTTAATACTTTCTTTGAAAGCGATGACGATGAAGAAGATGATGATGAGGAAGAATCAGATAAACACGTCGAAGAAATACCTATTACTAAAGCTACTCCGCAAGTGCCAGATGCAGATAACAAAGTAATTATTACTAGTGTTGATGAATTAAAACAACGTACAGGATTTGAACAACCAAGAGAAATTCCAGTTACAACAGGTGAGACTATAAGCAGCAGTGAACAACAAGAAGACAAATTAGTATTTGTTAATGACAATTATCGTTTGCCTGATATTAATAAGATTTTAGATCCTATTAAGAAAGACAATAAAACTAATTCCACAGAATTTATTCGCAGTAATAAAAATATCTTAGAAAGAGTCCTAAAAGAATTTGGCATTGAAGGTAAAGTAGTAGAGATTCATATGGGACCAGCTGTTACGCAGTATGAAGTCCATATTCCTGCTGGTACTAAACTAAGTCGTATTGTTTCTTTAGATAAAGAAATTGCCCTCGGTATGGCGGCTAAATCAGTTAAAATAGAAGCCCCAATCCCAGGTAAAAATACAGTTGGTATTGAAATCCCTAACCCAGTTATTTCTTCTGTTCAAATTAAAGAAGTTATGGCAAACATTCCTCCTAATCAGTTAAAAGCTAAGATTTTAGTATCTTTAGGTAAAGATATCATGGGTCGTGTCCAAACTGCTGATATTTCAAAAATGCCTCACCTTTTAGTAGCGGGTTCTACTGGTTCTGGTAAATCTGTTTGTATTAACTCATTCATCGCTAGTATTTTAATGCGTTATCGTCCTGATGAAGTAAAATTAATGATGGTTGATCCTAAGAAAGTTGAACTTTCTAATTACAATGGGGTTCCTCATCTATTATGTCCAGTTGTAACTGATCCTAAGAAAGCCTCTCTTGCTCTACAAAGAATAGTAGAAGAGATGGAACATCGCTATGACTTATTTGAAGAAAATGGTGTTAAAAATATTTCTGGTTATAATGAAATGATAGATAAATATAATGAAGATAATCCTGATGATAAAAAGAAACACATGACTTATATCGTTGTTATAATAGATGAGTTAGCCGACCTTATGATGGTTGCCTCTAAAGAAGTAGAAGACTCCATTATGCGTATTACCCAGATGGCTCGTGCTGCTGGCATCCATTTAATTGTTGCTACTCAAAGACCATCAACTGACGTTATTACTGGTGTTGTTAAAGCTAATATTCCATCTCGTATTTCTTTTGCCGTATCAAGTCAAATCGATTCTCGTACTATCTTAGATTGCTCAGGAGCTGAAAAACTATTAGGAAAAGGTGATATGTTATATTTACCAATGGGCGAAAATGCCCCAATCCGTATTCAAGGGTGTTTCATTTCTGATGATGAGATAAGACGTTTAATTGAATATGTTTGTTCACAACAACAAGCAAACTACGATACAAGAATAACCGCTCCTAAAGAAGAAGACCATAATCCGGTATCTGGAGAAAAAGAAGACTATGAAGATCCTTTATACAATGAAATAGTAGAATTTGCTATAAATACTGGTAAGATTTCTGCATCATTACTTCAAAGAAGATTTAGACTAGGTTATAACCGTGCCGCAAGATGTATTGATTTACTTGAAGAACGTGGTATTATTGGACCTGCTAATGGTTCTAAACCAAGAGAGGTTTTAGTTAAATTAGAATCAAAAACACCAGAAGATTAGAATCTTAATTAATTGGAAAATGCAACAACATGAAGTCATAACTAAATTTAAATTTACTTTTCTTAAATATTATGTTATTATCGTAGCGAAAAAATGGGAAAAATATGATATATCTAAAAACTTAATAAATACTATTCTTACTGAAAATTATGAAGAAGTATTAAAATATTATAGTTCAATTAACTTAGTTTTGGCTATTTCGGTTTTAGATGTTTATGAGGCTATAACCTTAATTAATGCTAGTAGTAATCTTTATAGTGCATCTATATTTACAAGTGATGATACTATCGCTAGAACTTTTATAAAAGATATTCATACTAAAAAAGTAATGGTAAATGCCAGTCCTTTATTAGAAAGTTTTCTTGATATAAAAGAAGAAGATTTAGTTGATATAAAAGAAATATATAGTGCTTATTCTAATAATTAATAAGATAAACCCTGATTCGTATTTTTGCTGAATTGGGGTTTTTATAATACAATCTAAATATTAAGATTATCAATCTTTTTTTGAAATCACCTAAAATAATTATGAAAAATAACCCAAAAGCGGTTGCTAAAAACTGGAAAATATAATAAAATAATCTATACGGAAGAGTGGGGATTAGAATGCCAGCAAAGAAGAAAATAAAAACAAAAAAAACAACTACAACTAATAAAGGAGTAAAGAAAAGTACCAAGAAAGTAACTACTAAATCTCCAACTAAAAAATCAACAACTAAAGACTTAAAAAAGGAGATTGAAAAAACAACAACTCCTAAAAAGGTTATAAAAAAGCAAACTACTAAAACAACTAAGGATACCAAAAAAGTATCTAAAATGCCTAAAACTACTAAGAAGACTACTCCTAAAAAGCCAGTTGTAGTAAAAGCTGAAAATGAAAAAATAAAAGAAACCATTGAATTACCAAAAACTAAAGCTCAAGTAAAACTAGAAGAAGAAACTAGAAAATTAGAATTAAAACAAGAGTTAGAACGTAAATTAGCCTTAGAAGAAAATTTAGAAAAGACTCATGAACTTAATTTAAAGAAGATAAATAAAACTAGAAAGAAAAGCCATGCTCAAAATATTGCTCGTGAAAAAACCAATGATTTTGTTAAAAAATTAAAAAAATTACAACGAAAAATAAAAATATATGGCATCGATAGTGTTATTCCTAAAAAATATATTGCAACGACAGTAGTAGCTATCTTAATAATTCTTATTTGTATTATGAGTATTAATATGGTTAAACCAGAAATTGATAATATTAATCTTGAAAATGTTTCTGAAGAAATTGATCAGTTAAAGACCCTAAGTTTTGAAATAAGTAATACTAGTAATGTTATTGAAGAAAGCAAAGCCTACAAAAGTGAGTTAAAAGAATATTATGAATACGATTTTTCCACCTTCGGTCTCCAAAGAAGTTGGTTAGATGAATTTAAAATATTTTATAATGAAAAAAATAAACAATTGTTTTTTGTTTTAAAACCAACTAACGATAATAACGATAATGTAACGGGTGCTATTGAAAAATTTTTAAAAACCAATAAAATTAATACTACTAAAGAAGAATATGATGGTTATATCTTCTATATTAATAGTAACGATGATAAAAAAGTAGTTAGTAAAATTAAACAAAGTCAAATTAAAGTATTTGATATCTTACAAGAACTAAATAAAGACGAAATCAAAGAAAAATATGGTATAGAAAGTTCTCTTTATAAAGAATATAAAGTTAAAACAGCCATGATAGTTAAATCTGATGTAACAGAATATTTACTATTTTATCCTAAGAACCATACAGCTGCTAAAGAAATAGAAAAGTTGATGGATGAGTATTACGAGAAAAGAGAAGAAAAATGGGCAAACAATGAAGAAAATCTTAACCTCATTAAAAATCGTTATACTGGTAATTACAATGGCTATTTAGTGTATATTGTTTCTAAAGATAATGACCTAGTTTTACAATTATTGAAAAAATAGATTTTAATAGATAAAAAATATGTCTAATAAAATCTATTTTTTTTATATTTAATTATCTAGAGTGTGTTAAAATAATTATGATAAGTAAGGTAGGTGAAGTAAAGATTTAAATTTAAATAATAAGAAAAAGAAAGGAAAAACATGGAAAAAAAGAATAAAGGCTTTACAATCCCTGAACTTTTGGCTGTTATTGTTATAATTGGCATCTTAGTAACCATAGCATCCGCAAGTTATAATGGAATTAGTAAAACCTTAAAAGAAAAAACATATCAAAATAAAATAAACTTGATAAAAACTAAAGCCGTTGAATATGCAACCGATAATAATGTTGATGCTGAAACTATAAGTGTTGCAAAATTATTAAATGAAGGCTATCTAGAATTGGAAAATGATACGGAAGCCAATGAAAAACTAAATAATCCTAACGGTGGTTACTTAGATTGCTACCAAGTAAGCATTAATAAAAATATCGATGATTATGATATCAATGTTACTAGTGATGATACTTGTAATATGGCAAATCTTGATAATGCTTCTAGTAAAATTACTATTTATGCTTATGAGACAGAAAAGGTAAATAATAATGTTCAGATTAATTATGAAGCCTTAGGTAGTAATAACAATACTAAATGGACAAATAAAGACGTTTACTTATTTATTGATCCTAAAACTTTACCAGTTGAAGAACTAAGTAATGTTAAAATAACTTGGACTCTTAATAATGAAATAATTACTAAAAATGGTAATTTAACTGATAGTGTTTCTAGTAATTTAGATTATGCCAATATCTATCAGGTAGAAACTAATTACTTATATAATGCTATGGTAACTGCTCAGATTGAAATCGATGGTAAAAGATATAGTCAAAAAGCCAGTGTTAAGATTGATAAAGAAAAACCTAGTGTAGCTCTTGATTTTAATGCTAGTTATGAAAAAATGGATGAACAAACGAGAAGAGCTACTAAAATTATTAATTTTAATGGTTCTGATGGTAGTGGTTCTGGTATTGGTCTTACTAAAGAAAATAATACTGTAGTTGGTTATTTCCTTACTGATGATGCCACTTACGTACCAAGTGCTAGTGACTTTAATATAACAACTGAGGCTCATCAAACTAATGCTTATGAAAATGGTACTTATTATGGTTATACCATCGATGCTGTAGGTAATATTTCTAATCCTACTAGTATCAATATTGACAATGTTACTTACGACTTACCAGTTTGTTTATTACCAAATGCTAATAAAACTTGGACTAACAAAGATTATACTTATACCTATGGCTGTAAAAATGATAAAGGAACTGGTTGTTCTTATGAATTAATAAGTAAAACTGTAACTACTGATACCGATACTTTACCAGATTTTGAATGGAAAGCAACTGATAATACTGGTAACTCTGTTAATTGTGAATCTAAAGGCTTATCTGTTAAAGTTGATAAAACCGCACCAACTTGTAATATTACTGTTATAAGTGGTACCTTAGGACGTAATAATTGGTATACTACTGATGTTAAGTTAGCCCTAAATTACTCTGATAATTTAAGTGGCATAGCAGCATATGGCATTACAACCAGTACTAATGCCGACTTTAATTCAGAAAAAGAAACAACCCTAAATTTTGATACTCCAGGTATAACTTACTATGGTTATGTTAAGGATAATGCTGGTAATGTAGGTACTTGTAATATTACTGTTAAAAGATTAACAACACCACCAACTTGTAATCTTTCTCTAAGTGGTACTAAAGGAAATAACAATTGGTATCGTTCTAATGTTGCTGTTACTATGCAAACAAATGGTTATGGTATAAGTGAAAAGAAAATATACTCACCAAACGGTGCAGTAAATAATGATTATTATACGTTAACTTATGATACTAATAATGCTACTATTACTGGTAATGTGACTAATGAAGCTGGTTTAACTGGTACTTGCTCTACAATTATAAAAAGAGATGTTACCCCGCCAGTTGCAACCTTAAGAATGAAAACTACTCATTATTGTTACCATACTATAAATGTAACTACATCTGGTGGTTGTGGTGATAGTAGTAGTTCTAGAGATATTGATTGTACAACTTGGGATAATAAAGGCTTTAATAACAGTTCAACTTTAAATAGTTATTTAAGTAGTAATGTTGGCAGTTATAAATCTTATTCTTATAAAGGTAAAACTGAGGGAGATAATGTATCTTATAACCAAGCCGAATTAGTTTGCTCTGATAATATGACTACTAATGTAAGTTATAAAATAGGTAATAAATCGGGAGCTATTTATGATTTAGATAGCGATTCTAATGCCAGAAGTAAAACTAACTATACTATGACCGGTACTTGTACCGATGAAGCTGGTAACCAAGCAAGCTCATCTAAAAACTTTTATCGTTATGAAGATGAACAATACTGTGAAAAAACCCATACAGAATATACTTGCGATAGTACTCATATCGAAGTTACTAACTGTGATGATGGTAAAAACTATACAACATCTAGTGGTAATAACTGTGGTGGTGCCGATTCTAACGGTGAATACGGTTCCAACGGTGATGGCTCATATTATGATTGCGGTTGGGGTAGCGGTGGCTCCGGTAGTACCAGTGATTGTGGACACGTTAATGAAGTTTGTGACCACGAAACTAGTTACGAAGTATCCGATGGCTTTTATAAATGTGCCGATAATAAATGGAGATAAATTATGAAGAAGAAAAAAAATAGCATGGGAATATTTATCCTTATAATCTTAGTAATACTTATCTTAATTGGACTTGTTATATTCTTCTTAACTAGAAAACCTAAAGTAACTTATGAATATTATATTAATAATAATAAAAGTAATATTGCTGGTAATAATATTTCTAATTATGAATGTAATAATGGTACAACCCTAAATATTGATGAAGATAATAATACTTATAGTATTTCATCTATTACTAAGAATTCTTTATGTAAAATATATTATGAAGATACAGCTGGTGAACAAATTATCAATTTAGCAAGTGGACTAGATACCTTAGAAGAAAAAAATAAAACTTATATTGATGATGCTAGTACCCTTCGTTATTACGGAGAAAATCCTCTTAATTATGTTTATTTTAATTGCAATAGTGATACTGATACTAATACCTGTGAAATATGGCGTATTGTTAGTATAAATAAAGTATCTGATGTAACTAAGAAAAATAAATATAACTTAAAAATAGTAAAAGATACTCCTCTAAAAGCTATAGATACTACAACTAAAAATGAAATAACCGACTTTGAATGGAATAATAATCGTGACTTTAATATTATAGAATCTAGTATTTATAAATTATTAAATGAAGCTTATTATAATGCTTCTAGTAATTATACCTATACTAATAAAGATAACAAGACCATTACTTTAGATTTCTCTAATAGTGGTTTAAAAAATGATAATGTTAGAAAGATGGTTTTATCTAATACTTGGCGTATTAATGCTAATACAGATAATAATCAAACTATTACTAATTGGTATAGTGATACCACATCTGGAAATATGGCTAATTTTAAAATTGGCTTAATAAGTATTAGTGATTATGTTCTAGCTCTAAAAGATAACTGTAAAGATATAAAGATTAATGAATTTGCTACTTGCAAGTCTAAATCTTATCTTACTAAAGAAAATGGTTTCTTTGTTTTAGATAGTTATCAAGAAAAAGAGGGATTTGTTTATCGAATTGCTGGCAATAATGCTATAAATGCTATCTATCCAACGGCTACTTATAATATTTATCCATCTTTATATTTAAATGAAGATGTTAAGATTGTAAGTGGTGATGGCAGTATATCTAATCCTTATCATTTAGGATAATTATTAAAACCTTTTAAAAGTAATAAAATGTCTTATTAATTTAAGGCATTTTTTAATTTGAAATGTTTAAAATATAGAAGTTTAAATATGTATCTTGACAGTAAGCAAACACAAGTGTTAAAGTAGTCATACTTTAAAATTTAAAAAGGGGGAAACCTTATGGATATAAATGATAGTTTAAATAAAGGAATACCAATTAGCGAACCTGTAATTCTTGATAAAACAGATATTGCCAATAACGTTCAAAATAAAGAAAAAATGGAAGATATGTTAAACGAATCTATAGTAAAATATCATAACTTTATACTAAGCCAGTCCCAAATATTATTTGGCTTAGAATTTAATGGTGCTATTGCTATAGTAACTGATTTTACTACTTTAAAACGTAAAATAGAATTTTCTGTTCATGCTTTTTATGATAGTTTAAAACGAAATTTAAATATGTCCTTATCAACAGATGACTTTGCAAGTGATGAAGAATACAGAGAGTCTTTAATAAAGCAAGCTAATAAAAAAATAGAAGCTTTAAAAAGAATAAAGACCCCAGCTGAACTTCAAAGAAAATTTCCTGTTTTACATAGAAGATATTTATCATGTGTTCAAGAGTATTATCTAGTTAAAAAGAATATTATTGAACCTCTTAATAAGTTAGATCCAATTACTAGAACTAAAAAAATGTTCCAACTTAATATAGATTTAGAACAAAAAAATCCGTTTTATAATCCTAAAAATAATATTGTAGCTATAATAGATTATACTAATTCATTCAGTTTAAAAACATTTATTGCTTCTTGTGTTATTGCCCTTCCTAATATCATAAATAATAGGGATAAAATAGTTAATTATATTCATAATAATCCTATCGATTTTAGCTTTTTAGATGATGCTGATAAAGATAAGTTAGAATTATATTTTGCTTACTGTAATTTAAAACAAGCCAATAATGCTGATAGTAAATATAAACAAGATTATTTATATTATGTATCTAATTACTTTAAAGAACATAAAGATACTACAGATGATATTTCTATAATAGTGGGTGCTAGTGATGGTAAAACAATTCAAAGTGGCATTCTTACAACCATTTGCCAAGAAGTAAGTACTGGAATAATTATAACACCCAAAATTCTATATGAATTATACCGAAAAGTTTTAATTGAAAATCCTAACTTAAAAATAATTGACTTTTCTAGTTTTGATTTTACGGGTATGAATTTAGATGAAGTATCTGCGTTTACAAATGAATATTTAAAAGACTTAGAAGTTAACTGGGAACTTTTACCACCAGATGATAAAACATTTGAAGAAGATATTATAAGACACTTAAAAGAATCAAGCAAAAATTTAAAAGATGAAACTAAGGAAGAACATGAAAAAAGACTATTAGAATTATTTATGAAAAAAAAGAACTTATATGATTCTACCAATCCACTCTTTAGAATAATGGGTAAAAATACTTTTAATGGCTATATTGGCTATGTTTATCCCAATGGACGTGTTGTTTTAGATAGATTTTATGATAAACAAAATGATTCTACTCTTGCTGATGGCAATGCCGTTTATGCTATGAATATCGAAGAATTTTATGAACTAAGTAAGCTAAGTAAATCCGAACTTATTCGAAGTAAGTTGTGCCGAAGATATATTCATAAAGGCAATTGGACAAGTAAAGTCTTAGCAAAAGAAATTAAGTTAAATGTTTATGATAAAAAGTCTGTTAACGTAAGAAGTCTGCTTAAAAAAGATTCTGATAAAAAGTAAGAAAAGTATCATATTTTATTAAAATAATATAGATAAGGTAGTATTAAAATTATATTTAATATTATCTTTTTCTATTTGCAAAAAGTAAATAAAAAGATTTGACAAATTCAAAATATGTGCTATACTAGACAAACTGTAAAAAAGGGGAGTTTTACAAAATCCCAAAAGAAAGAAGGTTTAAAAATGAATGATTTAATAATGCGTACAGAAAAACAAATTGAAAAATTGCGTAAAGCTGTATCAGTAGAAAGCAAATATGGCTTAGGAGTAGATGATAAATATAGTGATTTTGTTGTTTATATCATAGTTTCTCTAAGAAATTATTTAACAACTCTTCAAAGTTATCAGAAAATGGGTATATCTGGTGGCATTTATAGTTGCAATACCGAATTTTTTGCTAAAATGAATGAGTATATTGAATCTTGTGAATTTTATCCATTAACAAAAACTAGTGAATTTAAGGGTATCTTTGAAGGATTTAGAAGACCAAATACTCCTGATATGGTTGTTTCTTTTATTGAAACTAATTTTGATAAAATTTTGAAATTTAGTGCTTTATCTAATGAGGTTTTAAGAAGTAATGAAATATTTGCTGATGAAAAATTATACCATTATCGTCGTAATGGCAAAGTAAAAGCTAAGTTATCAGATCTTGATACTTCTTCCTTATCTTCGCTTAATGTAGTTGCAGCTTATAGAGATGGCGGCTTCGATAAACTATGTCCAAAAGATTTAGAAGAGAAAAAAAGATGTGATATAGCAAGACAAAATAAACTTATTAAGTCTCAAAAAAAATTAAGTTTAGGTAGATTTTTCCATGGACTATTTTAGTGTTTTAAAATTAAATAGCAATGCCACTATTATCGATATAATAGGTATGTATGAAGTATTATTAAAAAATACTAAAAAAGAGATAAAGGCTGGTAAATCTGATATTTCTAAATTAAATGAACTAAATATGGCATTTATTCTTGCTTGTACTACTAAAAATAAAGATGAATTAGTTAATGTTAAAAATAAATATATTCTTAATAATAAAGTAATAATTATTATTAATAAGATTAAACAAACTATTACTACTTTTAAAAGTGCAAGTAATATTGGTTTTGGTATCTATTTTAATAAACTAATTGAAATCTTAAATGAATATTTAAAAGGTTACTATCGTTTAATAAATCAAATAAGACAAGCTAAAAACTTAGATGAATTTAATAAAATAACTAAAGAATTTAAAGAAATTAATTGGAGTAATTATTTTATTACTAACCTTAATGATATAAGTAAAAACATTTTAATGCCAGGCTTACATTATACTAAAGAACATCAACAGTTCCTTTATGATTTAAAAAGAATAACAAATAATTTAGAACTTATTTCATTCTTAAATAATAATATTAAATATATAGAAAAATTAGAAATAATAAATGAAACTTTAGCAAATAATATTTTTTATAATAATTATGATACTTCTAAACTTTCTTACCAAGAGTTAAACATTATTAGCAGTAAAATAAATAAAATTATTATTGAAGATGTTATTATTCATCATCTAACAATAGATGAATTAGTATGTAAATATAACAGTAGTATGATAGAAAATACCCAAAAAAGATTAGTAAAAGAACTAGGTTTTCCTAAAAATTATATGTAATAAATAGACTAGATACTGATGTGAACCCCAATTGGTAGACATCATAAAAAGGACTAATTTTAAAAAAAATCAAGGGCGAACTTTAGTGAGTTCATCTAGACCCTTGATTTTTATAATGTAATTATAATATTTATTCAAATAAAGTTTGTCTTTATTTGTTATCAATTAATAAATTAATCATTTATAAAATATTTTCTACACATTCAACAATTTTATTTATCATTTTTCTTATAGCCTTTCTTTTTGTTAATTTTCTTTCCTTTAATTCTAGTTGTATTATAAAATTCTATCCATTCTTCAACTAATTGTATGTATTCTTCTAAAGATGTGATATCATTGTTATACAAAGTTTCCTTTTTTAGGAGAGAGTGCCAACTCTCAATTGGTGAGTCATCTATTGGAGTACCTTTTCTAGACATAGAAATAGTAATTCCATTAGATTCACAAATAGCTTTGTATTCATAAGATGTATACTGGAATCCTTGGTCGGAATGTATTATTAATTCAGATACATCTTTTCTTTTTGCTATCGCTTTATTTAAAGTATCCATAACTAATTTATTATCATTATGTTTTGATATTTTATATGCAACTACTTTTCTATCATACAAATCAATTATTGTTGATAAATATGCTCTAGAACCCTTAAATATAAGATATGTTACATCTGTATCCCAAACTTTATTAGGTGCATCAGTGTTAAAATTACGATTTAATAAATTAGGTTTAACATTATCTTCAATTCTTTCATTTTTATTTTTCTTCTTTGATTCCCTTACATATTTAGGAATCAAATTATATTTTTTCATTATTCTTAAAACCTTCTTTCCATTCATTACAACTCCTTCATATTTGACTTTAATGCCTTCCGCAACGCGACGATATCCATATGTGCCCTTAGATTCATCAAATACTTCTTTAATTATCAAATAATCATAATAATCAGGATCTTCCTTATTTCGATATTTATAGTAAGTTTTAGAACTTATCTCTAATACGACACACATATTATATAACTTATAATTATCTCTATATAGATTAATAAAAGTTACTTTTTCTTTCGTTGTGCCTTGAGGAAGGCTTGGTATTTTTTTAGTATTTCATATCTTTCTTTATAATCTTCTAAAGATATGCGTCCTTCTTTTTTAGACTTACCACGCGTTTCTTCTTTTTCAATATATCCACTTTTTCTAAATTTTTCTATCCAATTCCTTAATGAACTTCTAGGAATATTGTATTTACGTGCAAGACTATATGTAGAGCCACCAACATCATAATACTCATTTACTATTTTCATTTTTTCTTCATACGAATATCTATATGTTTTGTTTACTTTTTCAGCCATTAGAAAAACACCTCCTTTCGGAGATGTATTCTATCATAAATTAGTCCTTTTTTAATGTCTACCCTAAAGGGTGCATTTCATACCATAGTCTATTTTTCGTTGTCAAAATAAATTATTTAGTTTATAATTATATTAAGATATAATAAAAAGAGGTTAATTGTTATGAATAATAATACTAATAGTAATACAAATAATACTAATATTAATAATATACCAAGTAATACAGTACCCCAAGTAAATACTAATAATAACAATAATGGCATAGTAAATAGTACTAATACTGCAGTAAATGCCACCATAAATAATCCTGTTAATAATAACGTAACTAAAGCAAACCATACAAATACTAGCACCACTCAGTCTAATAATTCTACTCCAAGTAATGATTCTAATAGCCAAAATAATATTAAAATTCAAGAAACTAGTGTTACTAAATCCCAAAAAGGAACACTTACAGTTGCTACTTTAAATAATGGTACAGTTAATATTGTAAATAATAGCTTTCCTGAACAAATTGATATTAACGTTAAAGCTAATAAAATAGTTACTAAAAATGGTAAAAGAGTTCGGATAATGACTAAAAGAGAATTAATAACTAATATTATTTTAAGTTTCTTTTTTGTTCTTGCTTTATGTGGAGTAGGTTATGGAACTTACTATTATATCTTTAGAAATAATCCTCGTAATTTTGAAACTAAAAATGTTACTGTTGAATATGGAGAAGAAATACCTGTATCTGTTAAGAATTATATTAATTTAACTGATATTAGTGAACCAGATTATAACTTAGATTTATCTGCTGTTAAAAACGAAATAGGTACCTATACTTATAAAGTAAGCTATGGTAATACAGTTAAAACTGGTACTATAACAATCAATGATACTAAAGCTCCTGTTATAACCTTTAAAACTTTAAATGATATTGATAGTGACACTGAAATTACTAAAGATATGTTAGTCGAATCATGCGAAGATCCATCCGATTGTACTTACGATTTAACCAGTCCAGTTGATACAACAAATCCTGGCGAAGTAACGGCTAGCATAACTGCTAAAGATAATCTTGGTAATAGCAAAGATTATACTATAAAACTAAATATTATTGAAAAAATAATTAATATAGTATGTAAGGGTACCGTTGTAACTACCGATGAATCAGGAAAGACTATTTTAGAAAGTAATAATTATAACTTAAAATTCAATACTTCTAAAAATTTAAAACCTAGTACTTTAAATACAATTAGAACTTATTTAAGTGAAAGTGATTATCTCTCTGTAAAGGATGGCTTAACAGCAAATGGTTATACTTTAGAAGAAGTAAATAAAAGAGCTCAAAAAGATTCAAGTATTGATAATGTTGCTAATTTAACTACGCAAGATGAAATAAAAACTCATTTAGAAAGTAGTGGCTATACTTGTACAATTGATGGAAACTAAAAAATAATATTTAAAATTATTTAAAATATAGATGTGTAAATTTTATTGCTTTACACATCTTTTCTATAGAAAAAATATCTTAGATGATATATAATTAAAAGGTAGAGAAAAGAGGTAAAATATGAGAAAAATAGTTGATGGTAATACTGCTTGTAGTAATATTGCTAATCTATTTACAGAAATTGCATCAATTTATCCTATTACACCATCTAGTCCGATGGCTAGTAATATCGATAATTTAAAATTAAAAAAGAAAAATTTATTCAATGAATCCGTTGAGGTTGTAGAAATGCAAAGCGAAGCTGGTGCCGCTGGTGCTATGCACGGAGCCTTAATTAGTGGTTCTCTAGCGACTACTTTTACAGCATCGCAAGGACTACTTTTAATGATTCCTAATATGTATAAAATTGCCGGTGAAGGCTTACCAGGAGTAATTCACGTTGCGGCTCGTACCGTTGCTACCCATGCCTTATCAATCTTTGGTGACCATAGTGATATTTATGCGACTCGTGGTACTGGCTTTGCAATGCTCGCATCAACCAATGTTTTTGATGCCCAAAACTTAGCAGCTGTTGCTCATCTTTCAACCATTGAAGGTAGTGTTCCTTTCTTACATTTTTTTGATGGTTTTAGAACTAGTCATGAACTAAATAGTATTGAGGAATTACCAGATGAAGAACTTCTAAAATTAATTGATTTTGATAAAGTAAATGCCTTTAAAAAGCATGCTCTTAATGTTGGCTGTGGCTACCAAAGAGGTATGGCAGAAAACGAAGATATTTACTTCCAAAGTGTTGAAGCCCGTAATGCTGATTATTTAAAAATACCTGATATCGTAAATAATTATATGGAAAAAATTAATAGTATTATGCATACTGATTATAAACCATTCAATTACTATGGCTCAGAGACTGCTAAGTATGTCATTGTTGCCATGGGTAGTGTTTGTGATACCATAAAGCTTACTATTAATGAATTAAATAAAGAAAATAATATTTATGGTCTAATCGAAGTTCATCTATACCGTCCATTTAGTAAAGATTATCTAACCAAAGTTTTACCAAGTACGGTAGAAAAAATAGCTGTCTTAGATAGAACAAAAGAATCAGGTAGCATTGGTGAACCATTATATCTAGATGTCGTTGCATCTCTTAATGATAAAAATATCCAAATTGTCGGCGGACGTTACGGCTTATCTAGCAAAAATACAACTCCAAGTGATATCGCTGGTGTTTATAAAATGCTAGCAACCGAACTTAAAAACAACTTTACAATCGGTATTAACGACGATGTAACTAACTTAAGTTTAACAAGAGTGCCAATGGATATTGAGGTTGCCGATAAAGAACTTATTATCTATGGTTATGGTTCTGATGGTATGGTATCAACTTCTAAAGATATCATGCATTATCTAGGCGAAGAAAAAGACTTACACGTTCAAGGTTACTTCCAATACGATAGCAAAAAATCTGGTGGTGTAACTGTCTCTAACCTAAGAATGTCAAGTAAACCAATAAATGCACCTTATTATGTTCTTCATCCATCATTACTAGTTATTACTAAAGATGCTTATTTAAAAGATTTTGATATGTTTAGTAATTTAAAAGAAAATGGTATTTGCTTAATTAATACTAATAAAAAATCTCATGAATTAGATGAAGTTTTACCTAATAAAGCTAAAGATTTAATTAAAAATAAAAATATTAAAGTATTATTAATTGATGCTGATAAGATAGCTTTAGAAAATGGTATTAAAGGTAAAATTAGTAAAATTATGGAAATCGTTATCTTAAAACTAATGGGATTTAATGATGCTGAAGATTATATCAAAGATTCTATTCGTAAAAAGTTCGGTACTAAGGGTGATGATATTGTCAATGCTAATATTAACTCTTTAAGTAGTGCAGTTAAGAGTGTTATCCTTGTTAAAGCTGAATTTAAAAATAAAGAAGAAACAGAGTCCCATGATGATATCTTTACTTTAATTAATAAAAGAGAAGGGGATAACCTTAAAGTATCTGATTTAATGGCTTATAAGAATGGTATCTTCCCTAATGGTCTTGCTGCTAATGAAAAACGTAAAATAACTAATATGGTACCAAAATGGATACCTGAAAATTGCATTCAATGTGGTATGTGTGCAACCGTTTGTCCTCACGCAGTAATTCGCCCAATTATAACCGAAGCTAAAGATGAAGAAAGAGGTATTAAAGTACTAGGACATACTGATTATAATTATGAGATTGTCGTTAGTGAAGCTGACTGTACTTCTTGTGGTTTATGTATCAATGCTTGTCTTGGTAAATCCGGTAAGAAAGCTCTAGAATTTGGTGAAGCAACATATGAAACTCAAGATTATGCTGATAAAATGTTTAAAGAACATAAAAATCCGGAAATTTTTGATAGATTTACTTTAAAAGGTGCATCTCTAAGAAAACCATGCTTTGAATTTAGTGGTGCTTGTGCTGGTTGTGGTGAAACTCCATACTTAAAGATGCTAAGTCAATTATTTGGTGAAAAATTAGTTATTGCTAATGCAACAGGTTGTTCATCAATCTACGGTGGTTCTGCTCCATCAACCCCATACTTAATTCCTTGGGCTAACTCATTATTTGAAGATAATGCTGAATTCGGTTATGGTATGTATTTAACTTATAAAAATACCCAAAAACGTATTCGTGATATTATTGCTAAGTCTATAGATTGCGTAAGCGAAGACGTAAAAGAGTTACTAAATAAATGGTTAGAAAATGAAACTAATTATGATATAACTAAAGAAATCGTTGATAAATTACAAACTATGGAAATTCCAAAAGACATAAAAGATATTATAGAATACATGGTTGCTCGTAGTGTCTTTATCGTCGGTGGTGATGGTTGGGCTTATGATATTGGCTTTGGTGGTATCGACCATGTCTTATCTAGTGGTGAAAATGTTAATGTCTTAGTACTTGATACTGAGGTCTACTCAAATACTGGTGGTCAAGCATCTAAATCAAGCCGTGTTGGAGCCGTAGCTGAATTTGCTAACATGGGTAAAAAAACAGCTAAGAAAGACTTATTTAAAATAGCTATGTCATATCCAAACTGTTATATCGGTAGTATCTCTTTCGGTGCTAACTTCATGCAAACTATAAAAACCATGAAAGAAGCTGAATCTCATAATGGACCAAGTTTGATTATTTGCTATTGTCCATGTATCGAACAAGGACTTCATGGAGGTATGTCAAACTCTATAAGTGAAGAAAAACTAGCTGTAGAATGTGGTTATGTTAATTTAATGCGTTATGTACCAGAAGATAAGAAGTTATATATCGATTCTAAAGAACCAGATTTTACTAAGTATGAAGACTTCTTAAAGAATGAAGTAAGATATAGTAGTCTAATAAAGAAAGATAACGAACTTGCTAAAGAATTATTAGATATTCAAGTAAATAATGCTAAAGAAAGATATAACTTCTATAAAGATATAGCAAGTAAAAATAATTAAAAATGTATTAAAGATGTAGATATTTGTCTATGTCTTTTTTTAAAGGGCAAGCCAAATATAAAAATATAAGTTACTTAAAACTTGAAATATTTATTATTTTGTTAGAAGACAAATATTAAATTTAACCAGAAGATAAAAAAGGTTTTAATCTATGTAAACTTTTACTTGACAAATAGTAAAAAAATGTTAAACTAATCATCAACCAGAAAAAGAAAGCAGGTGGGTTTATGGTTAAAGGTGATAGATTAAAAGCATTAAGAAAAGAAAAGGGTCTAACCCAAAGTCAATTAGGTGAATTAATCGGTGTCAAAAAATCCGTTATTTGTCTTTATGAAAGAGAACTTAGAAATCCAACTATTGAAAGTATCGTTGCCTTATGTCAAATTTTTAATGTCAATGCTGATTATTTAATTGGTAATGATGAACTAGCAACTATTGATAATAATAATGAAGAACATTTTGCAATGACTAAAGAAGAAGTCGACTTTATAATAGAGCTTCGCAAAAATAAAGCAGCATATGCTCTTCTAGTAGAAGATTTAAAAAGGGGAATGGATTTTCTAAAATCCAAAATTAATTAAAGTCTAGGAAACTAGATTTATAAAAAGATTAGGGAATAATGACCATTAGAAAAAGTAAAGGGGAAAATATGAAAAAAGTAACTGAAGATTTAGTAAAAAAATTAGCATATGAAGAAAGATTATGTATTTATACATTAGCACGTAAAGGAGAAATATCTCCAAACGAAATAGAAAACTATATGTATGTTGTTGAAAATTTAACAAAAATAAATATGAGTGGAATCAATTTTGATTTTGAAACAGTTAACCAATTAGGAATAGATAATTGTTGTGCTTTTTTTAAGGCTTTGTGTGAACAATATAGCAAACTTGCTAGTCCAGATAATGAGTTTGCTCGTTATGAGGCCAGTCAAGTTAGATGTGAAGTAGAAGTCCCTGGTAGCAATAATGCTGTGCCTCAAAAAATGAGCATTGGATTACATGATTGTGCTTCAATGGTTGATAAAGCCATCGATGAAAATTACAATGAATTAAAAGTCGGTTGTATGTATGGCAATTCTGATGAATCTATTTATAGATACGCTCAAGTTGGAACTATAGCTGATGTATATTATAGAATTAGAGATTTAATTGAAGGAAAGAATTATTTTGATGGTAAATTCATGTCAGAATATAGAGAACTAGGCCCTATATTTGCCAGTCAAAGCGATACATTAATTGCCAATTATGCACGTCGTAAAAATATCTCAAAAGAAGAAGCTAAGCAAGAATTACGCCAAACTTTAGATGATGGATTTGCTGCACTTAGTAAAACACCAATCAAAGTTGAAAAACATGAAACAACATTAGAATTTAAACCAAAAAATAAATAGTATAATGTATTATAATGAATATAGATGTGAAGAACGTCTATATTTTTTAATACTTTTGAATATGATTTTACTAGGTGATCATTTTGAAAAAATATAAAAAATACATCCTTTTTAGTCTTTTAGTTCTTTTAAGTTTTTATACTACTAATAAAACAGCTAACCTGGTTCGTAATCAAGATCCCATTTTAAAAGAAATAAGAAACATTAGTTTAGAAAAAAAAGAAGACTTTGTTAATGCAGTTATTCAGGATGACTATATTATTCCCGGAATGTATGGAAGCGTTGTAGATGAGTTAAAAAGTCTATCCAAAATGAAAGAACAAGATGTTTTTAACAATTTATATTTAGTTAGTCAACCGATTAAGCCCGATATTTCCTTAAGTGATAACTTAGATAAAATCATAATTAAAGGTAATAGTAAAAAACAGCAAGTAAGCTTCGTTATTGATGAAAATAGTAGTAAAAAAATTAAAGATTACTTAGTAAAAAATAGTATCAAAGCATCACTTTTAATTACTAAAGATAATTTTTCTAAAGATAGTTATTTTGAACAAATTAATAACGATTTCAAAAATTATAAGGAATTAGATAAAACACTGAAAAAAAATAAAATTAATACAAATATTTGTGTACTTGATAATAATAATTCTAATTTAAAATTTTGTAAAAGTAAGAAAAAATATTTAGTAAAACCAGGAATGTTTCTAGATAATGCTAATATTATTGAAATAAAAACAAAGCTAGATAGTGGCAGTATCATTTATATTAAGGATGCTACTTACCTAGATTGCCTAGTAGAGTATATAAAATCTAAAGATTTAAAAATAGTACCTTTAAGTCAGTTAATTAGTGAAAAGTAATTATTACTAAAAAATAGTTGTAAAGTATTATAAAAGATAATTTGCCTTTTAAAGTGTGAAAACTAAGTGAAGATTAGGAATAATGTTTGACTAATCTTTTTAGTAATGTTAGAATTATTTTGTTAGTTTCCTAACAATGGTGGTAAAATTATGCAAGAAAATAATTCAATAGGGTATCATATAATCAATACTGATAAATTAATAGGACGTTACATATTAGATAAATTTGATAAAAAAGCCAGACATCGCATTAGTCCTATGCAAGTTATGATTATGAATTACTTACTTAAAAATCAAAATAAGAAAGTATTTCAGCAAGACATTTGTGATACTTTTAACTTAAGGCGTTCAACTGTAAGTGGTATTCTTACGACTATGGAAAAAAATGATATTATAAGAAGAAAAGTAGATACCGAAGACCCTAGAAAGAATGAAGTTAAACTTACTAAAATTTTTATTAATAATACTAAGAGAGTATCTAATGAATTAGTAAAAATGGAAAGTATTTTAGAACAAAATTTTACCCAAGAAGAAAAAAAAGAATTGATAAGACTGTTACAAAAATTGGAAGGAAATTTAATAAAAGAAGAGAGGAATAAAAATGTTTAAATTATTTAAAAATTTTACCAAAAAAGATATAGGTATGATAATTGTAAGCATTGTTTTAGTTGTTTTTCAAGTATGGTTAGATTTAAAACTACCTGATTATATGTCTGCTATTACTAGACTTGTTCAAACTGACGGTGCTGCTATGGCAGATATTCTACGTCAAGGTGGTTATATGTTGCTTTGTGCCTTCGGTTCCCTAATTTCTGCTTGTATTGTTGGCTTTTTAGCTAGTAACTTATCAGCAAACTTTTCTTATACTTTAAGAAGCAAAGTTTATAACAAAGTTTTAAACTTAAGTACCGCCGAAATTAAACAATTTCAAACTAGTAGTTTAATTACTCGTACGACTAACGATATTACCCAGTTAGAAATGCTTATATCTATTGGCTTACAATTACTTATTAAAGCTCCAATTATGGCTGTTTGGGCAATTACTAAAATTCTAAATAAATCCATTGAGTGGAGTATGTTAACAGCCGGCTGTGTAGTAATTTTACTATGTGTAGTTATTGGCTTAATGTTAATCGTTTTACCAAGATTTGAAAAAGTTCAGAAACTTATTGATAAAATCAATAATGTAACTAGAGAATCTATTACCGGTATCCGTGTTATAAGAGCTTTCAATGCGGAAAAATACCAAGAAAATCGTTTTGAAAAAGTAAATGATGACTTAACTAATATGCAATTATTTAACCAAAAATGCTTTGCTATCCTAAATCCCATCATGATGCTCGTCATGAATGGTCTAACTTTGGGAATTTATGTTATTGGAACATATTTAATAAATAATGCAATTATCAGTGTTAAAATTAGTTTATTTAGTGATATGGTCATTTTCTCTAGTTATGGTATACAAGTTATTATGTCATTTTTAATGCTTGCCATGATTTTTATGATGTGGCCTCGTGCTCAAATATCAGCTCGCCGTATTAATGAAGTTCTAGATTGCAAAGTTAGTATTGAAGACGGTAAAGATGATATCAAACCTACAGAGGTAGGAACCGTTGAATTTAAAAATGTATCCTTTAAATATCCAGATGCCGATGAATATTTATTACGTAATATCTCATTTAAAGTTAATAAAGGAGAAACTATTGCTTTTATTGGTTCGACTGGTTCCGGTAAAAGTAGCCTTATTAACCTAGTACCAAGATTTTATGATGCAACCGACGGCGAAGTTTTAGTGGACGGTGTTAATGTGAAAAATTACTCTTTAGAAGAATTACATAATAAATTAGGATATATTCCTCAAAAAGCTGTTATGTTTACTGGTACAGTTAAGAGTAATGTTGCTTATGGTACTAAAAAAGGTAAGAAGCCTAGTGATAAAAAAGTGAGTGAAGCCATTAATATTGCTCAAGCTGAAGAATTCGTATCTAAAATGGAAGGTGGTCTTGATGCTCACATCGCCCGTGGTGGTACAAATGTATCCGGTGGTCAAAAACAACGTTTAGCTATTGCTAGAAGTATTGCTCGTGACCCAGAAATTTATATATTTGACGATTCATTCTCAGCCCTAGATTATAAGACTGATGCCACCTTAAGAAGTGAATTAAAAAAATATACTAAAGATGCAACTAGTATGATTGTTGCCCAAAGAATTGGTACTATTATAAATGCTGACAAAATAGTCGTTTTAGATAAAGGTACTTGTGTTGGCATAGGTACTCATCAAGAATTATTAAAAAATTGTGAAGTCTATAAAGAAATAGCCTTATCACAATTATCAAAGGAGGAGTTAGAAAATGCCTAGACCTATGCATGCTTCAAGTGAAAAATCAAAGGATTTCGTTGGCTCAATCAAAAGATTACTAGCTAATTTAAAACCATGGAAAGTTCTAATGGGTTTAGCTATTACTTTGGCATTTTTATCAGCCATTCTTTCTCTTACAGCTCCCAATAAACTATCTAGTCTAACTGATGTTATAACAAATGGTATTAAACCTAATACTGATGTTTTACAAGAAATTGTTACAGAAATTAGTAATAACTTTGATAGTGAGGTCATGAGTGAAAAGACAATGCTTATTTTAACAAGCGAAGATATAAGTACTGAAGATAAAGCAACTTATCAAGCCTTCTTAACTAAAATGCAAGAAACCACTAATAAAAGCGATATTACCGAAAATGATAGTAATACTTCTGATAATAAAGAGATCATGAAAACAATTCTTGATTTACCAAGTAGTATTTTAAATGTTTTAGTTGATGGTATTACAGTAAGTGGCATTACAATAAGTTCTGAAGATGAAATTGCCTTCTTAAAAAGTGTAATTGATATCGATGCAAGTAAGGTGAAAGATGACACATTAAAAGTAATGGATAACTTGCCAGCATCTATCTATAATTTGATTAAACCTAATATGGATTTGGCTGCCGCTAAGAAAATTATTATTACTTTAGTATGCTTATATCTACTAAGTGCTATATTTGGCTATATTCAAAGCTATTCAATGACAACTGTATCTAATGGTTTTGCCAAAAATTTAAGAGCAAAAATTTCTATTAAGATCAATAAATTACCATTAAAATTCTTTGATTCTCATGAAATAGGTGATATTTTAAGCCGTGTTACTAACGATGTTGATACAATTGCTCAAAATTTAAATCAAAGTTTAGCTACTTTAATTAGTTCTATTACACTATTTATTGGTTCTATTATCATGATGTTTACAACTAACTGGGTAATGGCTATAACTGCAATTTTGTCGACTTTATTTGGCTTTACTTTCATGATATCTATTCTAAAAAAATCTCAAAAATATTTTATTGCTCGTCAAGAAGAACTGGGCAATATAAATGGTCATATCGAAGAAATCTATAGTGGTCATAATGTAGTAGAATGCTACAATGCTAAAAGCGAGGTAACAAAGACCTTCGACGAGTTAAATGGACGTTTGCGTGAGTGCAATAAAAAGAGTCAGTTTCTATCCGGACTTATGCAACCAATGATGGGATTTATTGGTAACTTTGGCTACGTTATGGTTTGTATTGTTGGTGCCTTGCTTACTATGAAAGGATATATAACATTCGGGGTAATTGTCGCTTTCATGATTTACGTTCGTTTGTTTACAAATCCACTTTCACAAATTGCTCAAGCCATGACATCACTTCAAACAACTGCTGCTGCATCAGAACGTGTTTTTGAATTCTTAGATGAAAAAGAAATGACTGATGAAAGTAATAAGACAAAAGTTTTAGACAAAAGAAAAGTTAAAGGCGATATCGAATTTAAAAACGTTAAATTTGGTTATGATGATTCAAGATTAATTATTAAAAACTTCTCAGCTAGTGCCCATCCTGGGGAAAAGATTGCTATTGTTGGTCCAACTGGTGCTGGCAAAACAACCATGGTTAACCTGCTTATGAAATTCTATGAAATAAATTCTGGTGATATTTTGATTGACGGTGTTTCTACTAAGGATTTAACAAGAGAAAATATTCATGATTTATTTATCATGGTTTTACAAGACACATGGCTATTCGAAGGCTCTATTCGTGATAATATTAAGTTTAATCAAGAAGATGTAACTGATGAAGAAATATGGGCTGCTTGTAAGACTGTTGGTGTAGACCATTTCATTAAGACTTTACCAGGGGGACTAGACTGTGTAATTGGCGAGAATGACTCTATTAGTAGCGGTCAAAAACAATTACTTACTATTGCTCGTGGTATGATTGAAAATGCTCCATTTTTAATTTTGGATGAAGCTACTTCCAACGTTGATACCAGAACCGAGGAATTGGTACAAAAAGCCATGGATAAGTTGATGGAAGGACGTACATCATTTATTATTGCTCACCGCTTATCAACCATTAAAAATGCTAACCTTATTCTTGTAATGAATGAAGGTAATATCATTGAACAAGGTACTCATGAAGAATTAATGAAAAAAAATGGCTTCTATGCTGACCTTTATAATTCTCAATTTAAAAAATAAATGTTTTAAATTAATATCTTAAAGAATCATTGTTTGCAATAATGGTTCTTTTCTTTTATAATAGAAACTAACGGGTGATTATTATGTTTAAAAATGATACAGACTATTTAGATCAACATTTTTTGGTTGATGAAGATATTATAAATAAGTATATTGATTTTCCAAAATTTAACAAAAATGATGTAGTCCTAGAAATAGGACCAGGGAAGGGGACTCTAACTAAAAAAATAGCTCCCAAGGTAAGAAAAATGTATGCTATTGAGTTGGATGAGAGATTAAAAAACTACTTAGAGGCAATTCCTAATTTAGAAGTTATTTGGGGAAGCGTTTTAGATGTAAAAATACCTAAAGCAAATAAAATCATTACCTCACTTCCATATAGTATAATTGAGCCATTTATTTATAAGATGATTAAGACGGACTTTGATGAAATGTATATGCTAATGGGGGATAAATTTGTTTTAAATGTTGTAGATAAAGAAATTACAAAGCTAAGTGTTATCACTAACAGTTTTTTTAAAACAGAAAAATTACTAGAAGTTCCTCCTATAGCATTTGATATTCCTCCTCGTACTGATTCTTATATTGTCAAAATGGAAAAAGTTGCTGAACCAGAATCAAAAAAATATCAAATTTATCGTGGCTTATATTTACTCGATGAAAAGAAAATCAAAAATAGTTTAATGGAAACTTTAATAAAATTAAATAAACTGACTAAAAGAGAAGCCAAAGAAATTATTAAAAATATGCATCTTTCTGAAAGAATATTAGAAGAAAAATTCTCTAGTTTGAGCAATAACGACTTAAAAATACTAGATAAAGTCCTTGAAAATTTATAAAATTAACAAAAGTAGCAAAAAATAAGCGAAAAAAGTAAGAAAAGCCTTGCTTTTTTTTTAGAATAATTATACAATTATATTGCGTTGGAAGTTTTGCACCCATAGCGCAATTGGATAGAGCGTTAGACTACGGATCTAAAGGTTAGGGGTTCGACTCCCTTTGGGCGCACCACGTATTTCGAGAAGTAGCACAGTTTGGTAGTGCACTTGGTTTGGGACCAAGGGGTCGCAGGTTCGAATCCTGTCTTCTCGACCATTTGAGTTTATTAAATATCGTATTTCTACGGTATTTTTTTTTATCCACCCCTTGGCTCCAAAACAATAGCACTACAAGTCTGTGCTACATATATAATATAGTGATACTTAATATCAAATTAAAATTCAAAGAAAGGTGATACTTATAAAAGAAAGATAAATTGTTTCTATACTATAATTTTGCTTTAAGGATGCTTGAAACCGAAATAAATATTTTAGTAGATGAGTTTGTTTTTAATCACGGCTATAATCCAGTTGAACATATTAAATCAAGAATTAAAAGTGAAAAAAGCATTAAAAATAAATTAAAAGATAAAGGATATGACTATACATTAGCTAATATAAAAAAATATATTCATGATGTTGTAGGAATTAGAATTGTTGTTTCATTTTTAAGTGATGTTTATGATATTGTTAGCGTTCTTAAAAATAGCCAAGACTTAATTATAGTTAAGCAACAAGATTATATTAAAGAACCAAAAGATACTGGTTACATTTCTTATCATTTAAATGTCTTAATACCTATTTATTTAAATAACAAAACCGAATATGTTGAAGGTGAAATTCAAATAAGAACCATTGCCATGGATTTTTGGGCTAGTCTTGACCATAAAATTGAATATAAATTCAGTGATACAGAGAAAATACCTTTAGAAGTTTACGATAAAATGTATGAAAATTCTCTAATTATTAAAGAACTAGATAAAAAAATGATGCATTTAAATGAAACAGTTAATAAGTATGAAAATGATAAAAAAACTAAAAATCAAGGCAAGTATGAGTAGTACTCATTAAAGCCTTGATTTTATTATTTTAAATTACTTTATCTGCCCTTTTTTAAATGTTGTTCATAATTAATATCATTTAAACTTTTACAATATTCTTTAAAGTCATTAATATTATCAAAAATAGTGCCATTTATTTGTAACTGACCATTTTTAATATTTAGTAAATCCATTAATTTTAAAATTTTATCACAGGTTGCTATTTCTAATTGTTTATTAGTACTTAAAGTAGGCATCATTAAAACAAAATTATCGGGGGCTGTTCGCATAATAATACCCATGCCCTTATTTAAAAACATATTGGCAATTATATAACGATCTAAAATACCTTCAAATTTTTCCCGAACATAAAATTTAGAACCATCCCTTAATAACAATTCGTTTATTTTACGAAAACAATTAGCATGTCCTTGTTGTTCAAAATATTTATCATCTTTTTTTGCCCCAAAATTAAGGCGAGGGTATAAATCATATTCACCATTTTCCTTAGGAATTAACACGGTAACTAAGTTATAATGAAATGCATTGTAATATTTCTCTCTAACTTCACTAGTACTCATATAAACACCATTAAAAATCATAAAATTACTTTTAAAATCCATAATATCACCTGCAAATATTCTAACACATTATATCTAGATTTTAAAATTATTTTCTGCTAAAATACCATTTAGAAAAGGAGATAAATTTATATGAACGAAGAATTACAAATTAAAATTAAAAATAATATGAATCATGATAATTTTTTAAGCCCTTTGGCATGTCTAAATAAAGATGCCATCCGCTTGCACGAAGAAAAAGAAGACATTAGACCACCATATTTTCATGATACAGACCGTATTATATATTCGCTTGCCTACACCCGTTATATAAATAAGACCCAAGTATTTACCAATACTTTAAATGACAATGTTACAAGACGCAGTACTCATGTTCAATTAGTAAGCAAAATTGCTCGTACTATTGGTAGAGCCCTAGGGCTCAATGAAGATTTAATCGAAGCAGCCAGTCTTGGTCATGATATTGGTCATACGCCTTTTGGCCATGCTGGTGAGGCCATATTAAATGAAATATCTCTAAGAGTAGGGGAAGGCTATTTTAATCATAACATTCAAAGTGTTCGTAAACTAGAATTTATTGAAAATAAAGGCAATGGACTAAATTTAACTATGCAAGTAGTAGATGCTATTATGTGTCATAATGGTGAATTAGAATTAGAATGTTACCGTCCCAAAAAGAAAACATTTCAAGATTTTTTAAGTGAATACTCAAAAACTTACTACGAAAAAGATGCCAATGCATCACTTATTCCGTGTACCTTAGAAGGATGTGTAGTAAGAATCAGTGATATTATTTCTTATATTGGTCGTGATATTGAAGATGCCTTAAGACTTCATATAATTACTAAGCATGATTTACCTAAGGATATCATGACAACAACAGGCTATACTAATAAAGAAATTGTCAATTATTTTATTAGAGATGTTATTAATAACAGTTTTGGCAAAGACTATATCAAAATGAGTAAAGAAGCTTTTGAAAACTTAAAAAAATTAAAAAAGTTTAATTATGAACATATTTATAGCAAAGCTAATTCTAAAGAAACTTTAAATAAATGGCATGACATGATGGAAAAAGTATTCGCTAAATCTTTAAAAGACCTAAAAGAAGAAAATGAGACTAGTGACATTTATATTTATTTTTATAAATATATGAGCGATGATTATAAAAAGAACACTACTAAAGAAAGAGTTGTAATTGACTACATTTCAGGAATGACAGACCGTTTTTTTATTGCTTCATATGAAAAAGCTCTTACAGATAATGAATAGTTAATTTATTATTTATATTATTATGTAAATTATATAAAAGACTATTTCATTAAATCAAACTAAAATACTCATTTCTTTTTAAAATACTATCAAACACTATAATCTTTTAAAACAATTCATAAATATTATAAAGTTAAATTGACTTTTTAAACTTTTAATAAGATAATATAAGTAGAGGTGAATTACTTTGCAAAAGAAAGAAAAAAACTTAACCATAACTCAAGAGGAAATCGAAAGTAACCATATTGTTAAATCAACTAAGTCTTATTTAATAGTATTTAGTATTTTATTTCTATCTATTTTATTACTGTTAGTAGGTAGTCTTTTCCGTACTAATATTACCCCTGATTATCCAATTGTATTTAAGGGAGCTGATAATCGTTTAATGGTAATAACTCGTAATAACGATGTTAATGATATAACCAATATTGAAGAAACGGATATAGTCTATGCTAATAGTGATGTTAGATATATCCTTTATACTGATAAGAATACATTATATCTTCTAGATACTACCAGTACAAATAACAAAAAAATCTTAACTAATAATGCTAATAGTTATGGCTTTAGTAGTGATGATAAATATGTTTATTATATAGAAAACAACAAAGATCTTCATCTTTATAACAGAAAAACTGCTTCTGATACTCTTATTGATACCGATGTAACAAAATTTTTAGACATTTCTTTAAACTATGCTATATATGAAAAAGATAATTGCCTAATTGTAAAAGATATTGAAACTGGTTCTTCAGATATAGCAGCCAAGTCTTATGAAGAAATTATTCTAAGTAAAGATGGTAAAAAGATGCTTTATTCTAATTTAAATACAGATGAATCTTTAAATTACTATTTATATAATTTTGTTGATTCTAGTAATGAACGTATTCTAACTGATATCGAAGAACTATTAAGTTACAATGCCAATTTTACTAAATTTATCTATACTACTAAAACTACTGATACAATAAATATTTATAATAACATTAAAGATAGCAAAGCTAGTAGTGATAAAAAATTTGTGGCTTTAGACAAAGATAGTGTAACTAAAGAAGAATACGAAGCTAATCAAAAATTAGAAGCAGAAATAAATTTACGTAACGAAATGCGTGATTATGCCAAAAACTATACTGTTAGTGCTTATGATGTTTATTATCAAAACAATCAAACCAAAACTTTACTAGCCAGCAGTGTTAATAAAGTTTACATAAATGATATAACAGACCGTAAATTAATCTATACAAAAATGAATTGGAATAGTAATTTTGACTTAGCAAGTTATACATCCTTAGAAGAGTTTAAAAAAGACATTGAAACTAATAAAGAAAATGGACTTTACTATAAAGTAATTGATACTGAAGCTTCTCTTGTAAAAGAAAATGTCAACGAAACTCTAGTGGTTGAGTTACTAAGTGGCGATGGTATTTATTTTAGTGAAGATAATAATTTATATTACAGTAAAGTTACCAATAAAAAAGCTGGTGCTTATAAACTAGTAGCGGAAAATCTAATTAATCCTATAAAAGATATGACTAGTGATGTTGGCTTAATTTATTTAGTTAAAGAAAATGATACTAATACTTTAAAATATATTAGTGGTGGTAAATCAAGCATTATCAGTACTAATGTTTATCCAGAATACATAACAATTTCAGAAACAGAAAATGCTATTTATTATTTAAAAGATTATGAAAATAATCAAGGAAAATTAATGCTTTATAACGGCATTATTAATAGTAAGATTGCTGATGGTGTTAATTCATTCATTTATATTAATGATGACTTAATGTATGCAACTAAAAACTTTGATGAAAAGAGTAGTACATGCGATTTATATCGCTTAAATGGTAGTAAATTAACTTTAGTTTATAAGGGAGTTTCAAAATGGTATAATCCTATTGCCAAAGAAAGTACTAACGATGAAAAAGCCCTAGCTAATTAGGACTTTTTTGTTTAAAATTTTAAAAAATGTAAATAATAAGAAAGAAGGAGAATAATTAATTAAAGAGCAGTACCATTTGATTAATTAAAACTAATTATGGAATATAAAAATTATAAACACGATACATATACATTTTATACAATAAAAACAGATAAATTTAAAACTTGTCATTTAGAAATAATATTTAAAAATAAAATAAATAAGGAAGAAATAACTTTATTAAACCTTTTAGGTACTTATCTTGCTTATACTTCTAAAAAATATCCTAAACGACGTGATGTTATTGAAGCTCTAGAAGATCTTTATGATACTAACTTTTATGAAACAAATGCGAGAGTAGGTCAAAATATCTTTGCTTCCTTTATAATGGACTTTTTAGATCCAACTTACTGTGAAAAGAAATTCTTGGATGAAGTTTTAGCTTTTCCTTTTGAATTTATCTTTAATCCAAACTTTAAAAATACAATTCCTGATAAGAAAATCTTTGAAGTAATTATCAATATGGTTAAAAGTTCAATTCTTAGTAGTAAAGATAGTCCAACTAACTATGCCTTTAAACAGGCATTCAAGACTTTAGGAGCAAATAATCCTGCTAGTTTCGACATGAATGGAGATTTAGAAATTTTAAAAAATGTAACTCCAGAAGATTTATATAACTATTATCAAAAATTCTTAAAAGAGTTTAGCTGTGATATTTATATTATTGGTAATTTAGATATGGAACATGTTGATATGAAAATAGCTGAAAACTTTAAAAATAATTATGTTGCTCCAGCAATTACTGATTATTACTTAAATTACCCTTTAAATAGAAAAGTAATTGATAAGTGTGAGATTGGACCATATGAACAATCATCATTTATTATGCTTTATAAAACTGATATGCTGACTGAAAAAGAAAAAAATTATGTTATTCATTATTTTAATTCAATCTTTGGTAGCGGTTCTTTAAACAATAAATTAAATCAATACTTGCGTGAAGATAATGGCTTATGTTACAGTACCTATAGTGCTTATCAAAAAATTGACAACTTATTTATTGTATATGCTGGTATCGATGCGGAAAATAAAGATACATGTGTTAAATTAGTAAAGAAGGCTCTAAAAGAAATGCAACAGGGAAAATTTGCTTTAGAAGAAATAACATTTGCTAAAGAAAATTTAAGAAATCAAATAAAGATGAGTTTAGATACCGAAACAAGCATTTTAGATAATTATGTATTTCATAATTTAATTAACTCCCCATTACTTAGTGAACGCATCAAAGAAATTGAAAATGTCACTAAAGAAGAAATTATTGCTTTGGCTAAGAAGATAAAATTAAATTCTATCTATTTACTAGGAGGTTCTAATGTTAAAGAAAATCAAAATAAATAAATATAACGAAACCATTTATTATGAAAAATTAGATAATGGGTTAGATGTATATATGTGGCCAAATAATAATGTTAGTAGTTATTATGCCACTTTATCAGTTAAATACGGTAGTGTAGATACAAATTTTAAAATCAAAAATAAGACTTATGAAGTATCAAAAGGTATTGCACATTTTCTTGAACATGTTAAATTTAATGAAGGACCAAATAGAACAGCACATGAATATTTTAATAAACTAGGTTCATCTATAAATGCTTTTACAACTTTTGATTATACTTCTTATGAAGTAACAGCAACTGATAAAATTAAAGAAAATATTACTCATTTACTTGATTATGTCCAGACTCCTTACTTTACGAAGGAACTAATTGAAAAAGAAAGAAAGATTATTCTTTCTGAAGTAAAAATGGGTAAAAATAATCCTTATCAAGTTTTATACTATACATTAAATGGATCCGTATTTTCAAACGATAATCATCGTTACTATGTTACTGGTGATATTGATGATGTAAAAAATATAACTTTAGATGAAATAAATTTAGTTTATAATACGTTTTATCATCCAAGTAATATGTTTTTGACTGTAACTGGTAATTTTGATCCTGAATATCTAAGTGTTGTTATCAAAGAAAATCAAAATAATAAAGAATTTAAAACGTATTTAGAACCAGAAAAAATAAAAGAAAAAGAACCAGAAAGAGTTGCAGTTCGTGGTATTGATATAGCAGGTAATATAGCTTTACCTAAATTAAAACTAGCTTATAAAATAAAAAAAGATTTATTTGGTGATTTATCTGATTTAGAAAAACTATTATATATTCGTATTATTTTAAATGCTAACTTTGGAACGACTAGTCTTTTGAAAGAAAGGTTATTAGAAAGTAATTTAGTAACTAAACTAAGTACAAGTGCTACTATCGTAGGAGATTACGTTGAAATAGTTATTAGCTCAGAAACTAATTATCCAAATGAAATAATTAAAATATTAAAAGAAACATATAGTAATATGGATATTACCAAAAAACGTTTAGAAAGAAGAATACGTTGTAATATTGCAGATTTTATTTATGGATTAGATGATATAGAATATACTAATACTGTAATTCAAGATAATATAATAATGTATGGTAAATTAATACCTAATACCTATGATATAATTAATAGTTTAAATGTTTTAGTAGCAAATAAAATTATTAAAACAATGCAAACTGAAAATAACTGCTTTGTAATTATGCACCCAATAAGTAAAGAAGAACAATCTATCAGTGCTTAGATTGTTCTTTTCATATATTTATGATAAATAAAAAACTCTCAGTTGGAGAGTTTTTTTACTATCTGTTGTAATATTCAACGATTAATGCTTCATTAATATCAGGATTTAATTCGCTTCTATCTGGATAACGAAGATATTTTCCTGTTAATTTATTAGCATCAAATTCAACATAAGCAGGTCTATTTAAAGTAGCTTCAACAGCAGCTTTAATAGCAGGATGGTCTAAAGATTGTTCTTTAACAGCGATAACATCACCAGGTTTTACTGTATATGAAGGAATATCAACTTTGATACCATTAACAGTAATATGACCATGATTTACAATTTGACGAGCAGCACGACGAGTAGTAGCCATTCCCATACGGTAAACTACATTATCAAGTCTTGTTTCAAGAAGTTGAAGTAAGTTTTCACCAGTAATACCAGCCATTTTAGTAGCACGTTTAAATGTTTTAGCAAATTGTTTTTCATTTAAACCATACATAAATCTTACTTTTTGTTTTTCTTGTAACTGAACACCATATTCACTTAGTTTTCTTCTTCTATCTTGTCCATGAATACCAGGAGCATAAGGTCTTTTTGCAAGTTCCTTACCATTTTCTAAAGTAGAAAAACCAAGATGACGTGATTTCTTATATTGAGCACCAGTGTATCTTGCCATAAATAATTCTCCTTTCTTTATATTTGCTTTTACTTAGTACGAGCCATCATTAAATAGGGGAGTCTATCTAGATATTTTCTCATAGGCAGAGATAGATACTAATAACCATTTCTGGGATAGACACATCTACTAAACTTTGGCACTGCCAATTAAATGCAAGAATAATTTATCATATCCTTAATTATAAGTCAATTAAACTATGAAAATTTGTACAAATTTGTCAGAATAAATTGTTTTTTTAATGAAAAAATGATATTCTTATATTAGTTATGATAGAGAAGGACAGTGTATGTATGAAAAATAAATTGAAAATAAATTTTAAAGACAAAAAGACTATTATTATCTCCATATTATTAGGACTTATCTTAATTAGCCTAATAATATTTATTTGTACAAAGGTATTTCATAAAGATAAAGAATTGACTCCAGATGATCCAACAACAAAAGAATTTGAAAATTATTTAAAAGATGCTATAAAACCTTTTGATGAAGATACTATAAAAGATTTTATTAGTAGTACTGATAATGTTGCCAACGTTGATGAAATATACTTAGCAACAACTCATTCTGCTGATATAGATAAAGAAGTAAAAATCTTATATACATTAAGTAGAATGTTTTATAACGATTCTGATATAGTTCATTATATGTCAGGAGCTAATATGTTTGATGAAGATACTGAACTTGGCAATGTAAAACTATCGATTAAATTCATTAACAAAGCTCTAGCAGCTAAATTTAATGATACAACCATTGATCCAGATACAACAATTACCGATGGCTTTTTTAGAGGAATAAATGCTGTTATTTGTGATGATACATATTGCATAATTCCAATATCTAAAACCCAAGAAACTTCTAATGAATCAGATGGATTGTATGAAAGTGTATTTGAAAACATAACCAAAACTTCAAATGGTTATGAATTAGTAGGTAAATACTATTATTCTGAATTTAGTATGGATGGAGATATGACTTTAGGTGTTTATAATAATATCTTTAAAGAAAAAACTTTCTGTGAAGTATCGCTTTGGAATGTTTACTTAACCGATGGCGAAGTACCAGAAGAATGTCAAAAAGATAGTGAATATGATAAAGTTAAATACTATTTCGATAAAAACTATCACTTTATTAAATCAGAAAATGTGTAAGAAAGGAGTTAAACTATGAAAAAAAATTACTTTATTTTTGGAATTATTGGCTTACTTGCTTGTGTTAAAGTAAATGCTGAAGTCTGTCCTTTTGAAACCCAAGTTGCTATTAATAATGATGCTGGTTCTGTAAGTGTTAGTACTTCTCCTTTTGAATATGAATTTACTGATACCGATACAGAGACTGATGAAGAATATGATGGCACTGCCTACACTGGCTTAGTTCACATTTATAATTTAACTAAAAATATATATGCTGTAGCTAGTGATGGTACTAATAAAATAACATTAAATTATGATGAGGAAAATCCTAATCAAGTAACATTTTCGACTGGTGGTATGGCATTCTTAAAAGAATATAAGATATCAATATATCCAACTAATACAAGTTGTGGCAAAACGGCTATAAGAGAACTTAATGTCACAGTTCCTAGATTAAATCGTTATTATTCATATGATTCTTGCAGCGATTATCCTGATTATTTTTATTGCCAACAATTTCTAAGTGTTGAAGATATATCGGAAGAAGATTTTGTTAACGGACTTGATGAATATGCTAAAAGTAATAAAAAGAAAAGTGATGAAAATCGCAAAGAAGGAATAATAGATGGAACTAAGGATTTTCTAAAAGATCACTGGTTAATTACTGCAATAATTACAATTGTAATTGTAGGTAGTATTGGTACATTTATATTCTTTAAAAGAAAAAAGAGAAAGGAGCATATCGTCTAATGAAAAAAAATAGTAAATTATTAAGTGTCACATTATTTTTAATATTAACTTATTTTATTGCAATCCCCAATACTTTAGCTAAAAAGATACAATGTACATATAACAAAACTATAAATGTTGGTGGCCTAGATTCCGCTTACAATGGTAGCAAGACTATCGATTTAACCAATATTGTAAAATATTGTGATCATGATTTTGATACATCAACGGATTCAATTACTTCTGCTAAGGGTGATTATGTCAATGCTACTGCTAAAGATAATAAAGTCACTCTATGGTATTTAAATAATTTAAAAAACGATACGACTGAAACTGAAATTACAATTAAATATAAAAAACCAGTACCAATCGGAAGTGCTTTTGGAAGTGATTCTCATACTATTGTTGCAAAAGTTAAACTAGTAAAAACAACTCTCAAACCTGAGATTACAAAAGAAGTTACTATTAACACTAAAGAATTAGAAATTAAAAGTTTAGTAGAAGAGTATATGAAAACACACTCAACTAATAAAGAATTTGATGAAACAAAATATAAATATAAATCTAAAAATTTAGTTAAAAATGGTAATATTGCCTTTTTAACAGGTATGCCTGGAGATATTAATAAGGTTGCTGTAGATGTTAATGCCTTAGCTAAACAGACTAATAGCATTAGCAATAATTTGATTATTAAATATTCTTATGCTGGTACTAATTACCAATTAACTGTCCATGTTAACTATAAATATGGTTTTGGAATAACTACAATAAATAAAAATTATAATCAAAAAGATTTTGAACATGGAAGTATAAAAATAAATCTAAAAAACGAAGTGGCAAAATCTCAAGGAAATGTTAGTTCTTCTAGAGTTACTATCGAATCAATCGATTCAGGTAATGGCTTTTTGGTTGGCAAAAAAGATACTAATGAAATAATAATATTTGCGGGCGAAGTTAAAACTTTAAAAGTAAATACAGTATCTAATCTTAATTTTAAGTATAGAATAGATGGTGGTGTTCTTAAAACTGGCATTTTTAAAGCTAATATTAGAGTAGATGGTAGCCAATCATCTTCTAGCAAAACTGATACAGGAACAACAACTCCTGAAGAAGAGGCTTGCTACGAATTTTCTAATACTGGTATTTACTACTGGGGAACAAAAACCAATGCTGAAGCCAAAAGTCAAGGAATGATGCCTAAAATAACGACTAAGACTAAAGCTGAATGTAATGCTACAAATGCTACAAAAAAGGATACTGATGAAGAAGCAGATGCTGCCCAGACTCCCGATAGTGGTCTAGCCAGTGGAACATCATCAGTTACTGAATTAGGTGAAAATGCTTGTAAAAGTTATATTATTAGAAGAGTAAGAGGATATAACTCATCAAGTACCAAGATTCCAACATACAATGATAGCTATTTTAGAAGTGCTATTGGTTTAGCTGGTTCTGCTTATCAATATTATTACGTTTATAAAGCAACTTATAATTGCAGTGGTTATGATAAAAATACTAATGTAACTGCTTTCTGTATTGATCCAGGAGCTAGAGGTGCTGAAAATACTGGTACTAAATATAATGTTGGTAAAACTATAGATAAAGATAAAGCCTTAGGTAAAGGTTTATATCATTTATATACATATTGGTATTTAGATCATCGCAGTGAGATAAGTTCAACCTATAGTGGTACTAGTCCAAATGGGGCTGAGGATTTAGTTGATTATGTTATTAACAATGTTGCCCGTCAATTAGTTAGCAAATATGGTGCAGCTTCTGGCATAACATTTACTAATCCTTTAAAAAACGGATATGGTAATAAGAGTCAACTTACATACGAATATAATGCTTATAAAACAAAAACAGTTGGTATTGATGCTCTAAGCTCCCTTAAGAGTAAAGAAATACTTACTAAAGTATGGCAAGATACTGATGATTATGCAAGTGGCAGAAAGAAAGATGAAAGTAATCAAACAGATGTTAAATTCGGTATTAATCTTGATTCTTCATCAACTAAAAATAGTAAAAAAGGCTTCGATGCTGAATTTACTGTTACTATTCAAACTCAAGACAAAGATATCTTAAAAGCTATTACTGAAAATTATAAAATTACTGCTACCGTAGTAGAAAATGGTACAGAAAAAGATATTACGGATGGTATAACTAGTTCAATCGATGAATCAGGATGGCAAACAAGTAGTGATGGTACAACTATGACAGCTAAGTTCAAAGCATCCGCTGAAGACATCTATAGTTATGTCTCAGAAAGTGCTATTGATAATGTTAAAATTAACTTTAACATTCATTATTCTGACAAACGTTCAATCAATAATATCATGTATTTAACACCAACTGGTGGTAAATATCAAAAATTTATTTCTTTCTTAAATGGTACTATTGATACTAAACGTTCTGTATCAATTGAAATGGGTAAGCAAGAAGTTAACAATTGTCGTCCAACATTTGCTATGCCATGTGTTGATAAAGAAACTGTTGTATATTTAATTGAAGGAACTCAATCTGGAACATTATATAATACCGTTATGAATGGTATTAAGTCTGCTGGTGATGTTAAAAATATTATAAGTAATGCTTATAACATGGTTAAATCATTACTTGATAATGGTCTTAGTGGTTTAGGTGATTCTGAATTAAAATTAATTAGTAGTTTTATTTACAATATTGCTGATAAAGTAAATATTACTGGTAATATAAAAAATGAACTTTCATTCTTACAAACTTTAGGAAATAACGGTAATAATACTGCTAAACAATTATATCAATTATTAACCAATACACAATTTACATCAGACAGTAAACAAAACTATACTCAATTACAAAGTTTATTTGTAAGTAGCATTTTAAATGCTTTAACTGGTGGGTATGATAAATTAGTTAGTGAATGGCAAGAAATCCTTGCTACTGCCGAAAAACAAGTATCAAACAGTAAGCTTTCAAAATCAACTTACGAATTATTAGAAAATATTCAAAATTTAATTACTAGTGCTAAAGATGGAAATGGACTATCAGGCATCTTGAAAGGTGCTACAACTTTAGCCGAAAATTTCTTTAAAGATTTAACTGATGTAAGTTCTATTAAAGAATTAGCCGTTTCCTTCGGAGCAGCTATTTCTGGAGCAATTCAATCAGCTAGTGGCAACTTACAAAATATATATCAACAATTAAGTAATACTTGGAGTCAAATATTTAATATTAATAGTCTAAGTGATATTAATATCAGTGGCTTATATAATTCCTTAACAAGTGCCTTTACAGTTGACTGGGAAAAATGTATCATTGGTGAGGGTAATACCGAAGCTACAGATCCAGGTGGAAACTCTTATACCGTTCAAGCCCAAAATATGTATTGTAAAGTTGTTTGTAAAGAAGACTATGCTATAAAAATGCCAGGAAACTTAGGAACTGTTTATGCTGGTCAAAATTTATCTACTAATATTGATAATATCTATCATGCTACTATTGGTATGGCTGGTCAAAGAACTTGTGTAAGTACTAAAATAGATAATGATTCTTATGTAAATGATGCTGCGGCTGTAAAAGATAATATTTTAACAGCATATAATGAATTCCAAAAGCATTATGCCCATTATAAAGAATTAAAAAATAATTATAGTCAATTTGAAAATAAAGATAAAGAAGCTTATAACGATAAAAAAGTTGTATCCGTTGATATATCGTTAGATGGTGTAAAAGCTGACTTTGAAAATGTTATTAAAACTACAATGAGTACTTTCTTAACTAACTTAGTCAATCCAACTAATGAAGAACAACGTGATTTACTAGATACTTTAAAACAAGAGCTTACAAATAGTTTAGCAGGGGATAATGGTATCGTTATGAAATTAATTGGTACCTTCATGCAAAAGGGAAGTATTGGAGCCGATGATATAAGTAGTGTTTTAACATCTTCTATCGGAAGTAAAGGTGAAGAATTAGCAAATGGCTTTAAAAAACGATTTGAAGATGCTTTATCGACAACTGCAACATCACTTCAAAATCAATTAGAAACAATTGCTAAAAAATATGCTACTGACGGTGCTTTATCAGTTGGTAGTACCGCTGGTAAAATGGCTTTATCAGCAGCATGCAAAATTTTAACTAGACTTCCTTATGTAAATGCTGTTGCAACACCTGTTTGTGAAGCTTATGCTGGTGCTACAACAATTGCAAGTAATGCTATAACCTCTGTTAGTAAAGCAACTATTAACAACTTAAAAATATTTGCTATTCATGATTATTCAAATATTAGTTTAGATGGCTCATATAATAAGTTTAAATATAATACTACCAATACTGATAATATTTCTAAATTAAAAGCTTCCATAACAGAAAATAGTGAAATTGCAAATGAAGGTAATTTAACATTTAGTAAAGATAGAAAACAATTATGGGTAATGGAATCAGGTTCTTATAATGTTTCTACCACATATTTTGGTATCTCTGTAGATTTAACTATGTTAAAGAAAGCCTTTGATAGCTTTAGTAATTTAGGTAATGCTGATTATGGAGTAATATCAGATACCCTAGAATATATAACAAAAACCGTTTCTAAGTTAGGAGAATCTACTAGTTATTCTAGTGCTAAAGGCTCAAAAGAAGCTTTAGAAAAAATGCAAAATTCTGGTGTTTTAGACAATGTTCTTTCTATTATCGGTAATTTAACTCAAGCCTTAGGAGACATTAGTGGAGCCTTAGGAAATGCTCAAACTGATATAACTAAATATGTTGATACAGCCCTAGATGGTATCTACTACTTACTTGGTGCCTTTAATCCATACTATTATCAAGTAGCACTTGTAAGAGAGCAAATGCTAAATGCTAAAAATCAATATGATGAATATCGTAAACAATTAGAACAACTTGCTGGTAATATGAACCAATGTACAATGTTTGCTAATGAATATGAATTTGATCCAGACTTAGTATTTACTTATGGATATCCAAATAATAGTCTATTAGATTATATTGTTGATAAGAAAAATAGTACAGCTGATTCTATTAGACTAAAAGCAATTAATCCTCAAGAATCTGCTGAAACTGTAACTTATTATTGTAAAGATGATGTTCCAATTAATAACATTCAAGATATTTCAACTATAATGAGTGGTAAGTGTACAACATCTGATGGTATGTTTGGTGGTATTGTTGCCTCAGTATTCGGAAGTGATAGTCAAATGTCAACTATCTTGAAAAAATTCCAAGAAAATTCTGATGGTTTACGCAAATTGCTAAATAATGATAAAGTTAAAGAATATATAAATAGTACTGGTTATGCATCAAAACTTAATGACGTCTTATGTTCTGGTCTTGGTACATCATTCTGTGATTTACTTGATACCGATGATACTGATGGAGATTCTTTAATTACTAATGTTCCAGGTGATATTGTTTATACTTTAAAAGATACTAAATTATCTACTAGTTCTTGGAGCAATGTTAAATCAATATTTAGTGGTGGCATTCATGAAATCGATAAAAATATTACTAATAGTTTAAAATATACAACAACTGGTGATAACAAATTTACTTATCGAAATGCTAAACGAGTAGTTAGTGTTTCCAGATATGGTAATCCAGGTGTGTCTATTTCTGGTTTAAGCTTTACAAGTTTATTATCAAATATTGCTTCTTGGATATCTAGTGAAGCTGGTGGCACTACATCAGATGCCCTAAATAAAATCAATGATACTGTTATGAGTGTAACTGGACAAGGTGCTCAAAAATTCATTTACTATCAATCAAGCTTGCCTTACTTTACGACATCTAATAAAGGTATCTATACAACCTCATCGGCACCTAGCGATGCAATTTATATCGATGCTGGTGATAAAGCTTTAACTGATGATAAAATTAAGACTACTGATGGTTCGAAAAAAGAAGCAAATGGTTTAGTATATCCAATTGCCTTATCAACAGCATCAGGAACTTATAGTTATCAAATAAAAATTAACAATGTTGGTCAATATTATAATAATACTTTAGGTCTTGGACGTATCATTGATAATAATGGTTATGTAAGTGGTTTACTAGCAAACCAATATGTATGTAAATACGAAGTTGAAACAGAACCACCTACACCAAATCCAACGTGTGAAGAAATCTTAGAATCATCTGATTGTAAAGATGAAAATGGTTACTTTAAAGATTTATATAAGAATCAAAATTATGATAAAACTAACGGTATTGATTATGAAGCTAAATGGAATGCATGTATAACCAAATTACTTTCAGAAAATGATTCATGTTGTTACTTAATTGATGCCAATAATGTTCCAAATGCTAGTCAAGATCGTTATAACAGCATGTGTAATTCTAAATGTCAAGGTATCAAACTATATGGTTCTGATAGTGCTATTAAAGATTCTTCTACTTCTAATAGTGCTCTAATTAGTAAAAATGGTGTCTTACAATTCTATACAAAAGTTATTTCTAACTATGATTACTTCCCAAATGGTGAAGGATCAAAAGGATTTAACTGGAGTGGTAAAACATCTGGTTATGAAAATACTGATGAATCTGGTAATCCAGTCAGTCAAGATATCAACACCATCATAAATAATAAAGAAGAAATAGGCGATGGCATTTATGGTGATGATGAAAAATATCTAAATTATTCTATTAATATCAGTAGTGCATGTATGGCTAAAATTAAAGAATACAATGATCAACAAGAATTAAATGATTTAGGTTTCGGTGATTACACTGGTGGCATTGAAAATGTAAAAACTCGTGAATATCGTTCACAATTCTTAAAAGACTTAGAAGAAAGCAGTGAATATGCTGTATGTCGTGAAAAACCAATCATCAATCAATTACAAAAATAGAAAGTAGGTAGGTAAAATATGAAAGAATCTTATTGGGGCTACTGGTTAGTAATGCTAGGTATCTTAGTAATAGGTGTTATGCTTCTAATTAGTAGCACAACTACCGGTACAACTCAAGATTACTACGAGTTAAAGGAGACAGCATCAGCATCTGTAATTGATGCTGTCGACTACTCATATTATCGTTTATATGGTGACTTAAAAATATCGAAAGAAAAATTTATTGAAAACTTTATAAGACGTTTTTCAGAATCAGCAACAATGACTAAAGAATACAATATTTCCTTCTATGATATTAGTGAAGTACCACCTAAGGTAAGTGTTAAAATATCTAGTGTAAGTAATACTGTAAATGTTGCTAATACAACAAATTCCTTTGATTTAGTAAATAAAGTAGATATGATTTTAGTAGGTGGCTCTGAAAATAAAAATTCTGCAAGTGATACTGATACCAGTGTTAAAAGTTGTCTAGAATACCAAGCAACACCTGAATTTGCTAAAGTCATGCAAAGTATTTTAAATGATAAAGATACTAGTTATGTAGGAGAGGCCTTAACTAATCGTATTATTAATGCTAACTTACAAAACCTAACAAAATGGGCTAGTAAGAAAGGTGATTTAAGTAATGCAGGCACTGAATATTTTAGTGAATTTATAAAAGCTATTCTTCTTGATTTTAGTACTTCTTTTGGTAGATCAACAGAAGATGATTTTATTGAAGCAGACCCAACTAGACCTAGTGAAGAATTAACAAGTGAAAATAGAACCTCTGGTATCTTAGGACTTGCTCGTCAAAAGGGTTGGTTAACTAAAGTTGGTTAAAAATACTTTTAAAAGTTAAGGAGAATAAAAATGGATAAAATAAAAGAAGAAATAAAAAAAGTCTTATCAAATAAAAATACATTAACAATTATTATCGTAATTATAGGTATTATATGTCTTTATGCTATATATAACTACCGTGTAACGCAGGCTGTAACTACAATACGTGTTCCTTATGCAAAAAAAGAATTAACTAGTCGTACTCAAATTACAGCCGATTCTATCGGTTATACTGAATTACCTAAAAGAATAGCTAAAAATCTAGGAATAGTTACATCAACTGCTAATATAACTAGTAATTATGTTAAGTATGGTGAAACTATTCCTGCCAATAGCTTTTTCTATAAAGATTATATCGTTTCATTTGAAGAAGCTACTACCAATGAGTTTTCAGATATTCCTGATGGTTATACCGCCTACAACTTAACAGTTGATATCAATTCAACTTATGGCAACTCTATTTATACTGGCAATTATGTTGACTTATTTGTTAAAGCTAACTCCAATGCTAATAGAGTAATCTTTGGTCGTTTAATTCAAGGTATTAAAGTTCTAGCTGTCTTAGATTCTAGTGGTAATGATGTATTTGAATCATCAACTGAGGAAAGAACGCCAGCCCAAATGTGGTTTGCACTTCCTGATGAATTATATACATTACTTAAGAAAACTGAATATATTGGTGGTATAACTGTTATGCCAATTCCAAGAAATGCTAGTTATTCAGCAACTGATCGTGATGCAACCATTGATTCACAATATATTCAAAATTATATCTTGTCAAAATCAATTACTATTAGTCAAAACTTTAATAGTAATACTGATAATCAAAATACACAAGATAATGCTAATTTAGGAGAGTAGAAAGGATATTTATGAAGAATGCACTTGCCCCTTTAAAAAGGTTTATACAAAATAAAAATACGGTAACAATTATTTGTATCGTTGTTGGTATTTTAACATTAGTTATAGGTTATAATTACCGTGTTAATAAAGCTATTGATTTAGTAACTATTCCTTATGCTCTAAAAGAAATACCAAGAAAAACACAAATTACTAAGGATATGATTGGACATGTTAAAGTGCCTCGTTCCTTAGTTACTAATGCTAAAAATATTATTCAAACAGATAAAGATTTAATTAACTATTATTCTAGTTATTCAACTGATATTCCAGCTAAAAGCTTATTTTATAAAGAAGCTGTGTTAAAAGAAGAACAAATGCCTGATTATGCTTTTATGAACATGAAAGATGGTAATACTGTTTATTCATTAAAAGTAAATAATAAATCAACATATTCTAATAGATTCCGTCCAGGCGATTATATCGATCTTTATATGGAAGCTAAAGATAATAATAAAGTAATGATGGCAATATTAGTTAAATCAATTAAAATCAAAGCTATAAAAGATTCCTCAGGTAATTCCATTTTAGAAAATACCTTATCTGGTGGAACTCCAGCTGCCTTATTATTCGAAGTAGAAGATAGCTTATTTGATCTTTTAAAGAAGAGTGAATATGTTTCTAATGTTGAAATTATTCCAGTTCCAAGAAACTCAAATTATACGAAAGAAGAAGGTTCAACAACAGTTTCAACAGAAGAAATTACAAGTTATATTTATAATAAAACGGAGACTATAACAAATTAGAAAGAATGTGGTAAATAATGAATGAAGCAATATTTGAACAAATGGACTTTGGTCCTTTGGCAGAATTTTTAGCCGATGATGATATTACCGATATTTCTTATTCTAATAATGGTCAAGTTTGGTTAAAAACATTATCAAAGGGTGTTTATCAAGTAGAACGTCCTGATATTAATAATACTTTTATGGAAAAATTAGCCTTCCAGTGTTCTAATGTTATGGGTAAGACTTTTAATATGGCTCATCCCTTATTAGATGCTGAGTCGGCTGAACTCCGTATGAATTTTATTCATGAGTCAATTGCAACGAATGGCATTGCTTGTCTTATTCGTAAAACTCCTGCTAAAATTCGTTTAAATAAAGAAAAGTTATTAAATGAAGAATATATTACGGAGACTTTACATGATTTTTTAATGAATTGTGTTGCTGGCCACTGTAATATTATTGTTGCAGGAGAAACTGGTTCTGGTAAAACAGAGCTCTTAAAATATTTAGCTAGTCATATTAAAGAAAATGAAAAGATTATTACGATAGAAGATACCTTAGAACTGCATTTAGACCGCATTTTCCCACATCGTGATATCGTCGCAATGAAAACAAATAATATTTGTAGTTATACTGATGTTTTAGTAGCCTGCATGCGTCAGAACCCTATTTGGATTTTATTATCCGAGGTTCGTTCCGGTGAGGCGGTTATGTCAGTTCGTAATGCCATATCATCAGGTCATAATATTTTATCAACTATCCATGCTGATAAAGCATCATCTATACCTCTTCGTATGTATTCACTAATGGAATCTAGTCAAGATGTTGAACAATTTTTAAATACAATCCATAGATATGTACAAATTGGTGTTTATGTTAAAGGATATTTTAGTAAGAAATTTAACCGTTTTCAAAGAGAAATTATTGAAGTGTGTGAATTCTATGTAGATGAAAATAATAAACCATGTACTAATGAAATTTATAAAAAAGCTTTGGATGGTCATTATAGTTTGAAAAATCCTACCCAACATTTACTAGATTACTTAAGTATTCAAAATGTTTTCTTAGATAAAGATACTTTCCATATTGGAAATAATAAAGAGTATGATGGTGATATTGAGGCTGACTTAAAGAAGTACCATGAAGAAGAGGCAGCTGCTGGTAATGTCAATGTACCACCAAGCAGTACGAATAATTCAAACAGTCAAACAACAAGTACACAAACTGGTAATGTTACTAATCAAAATTCAAACACAGCTAGTCCAGTAACTAGTAATCAAAACGCAGGGGTATCAGAAGCTACTTTAAATAATGCTACTAATCAAGTAAAGCAAGACCAAGTTGCAAGACAACCAAATAATTTAAATGGAGTAGGGGTAGCAAATAACACTAATTTAAACAATAATCTAAAAGAGATGCAACCAAACCCAACAAACTTAAATAATAATCCTACAAATTTTGGTAATAGCATTTCTAATCAAACGGTGGCATCAAACCCTGCTAGTCAAATAAGCAATCCTAACACAAGCTTTAATGGTAGTAGTTTATCAAAAAACGGAACCACAAGTTCAAATCCAAGTAGTGAAGAAGAAGTTTTATAGGAGGAATAAAAATGGAGTTAATAATTTTAATAGCTTTAGCACTTTTTGCTTTTTCATATAGAAAAAGTGCTGATGCTTCGGCTAGTGGAGCCTTCAAATTTATTCAAAATGGAGTTGCTAACCTTTATGATAAATATGCTCCTTATACTTATAAGCAAGTCCGTGAGAAAACTAAAGAATTAGGAGAGGAGTATACCCCTAAACAATACATAGGACAAGTTATTTTATTTGGTGTAGTTGCTGGTGGTATTGCTTATCTTTACTTCTATAACTTATTTATAACTATAATATATGCTTTAATTGCTATTGCTTTTATTCCTTATCTTTCCTACTTACGTACCCAAAGAATTTATTCAGAATACATCTTCGAACAAATTCAAACTTATACTACTAACGTTATCATGGAATTTAATACGACTCAGAGTTTTGTTAAATCCCTAGAGGGTGTAGTAGAATCAGGTATTTTAGAAAAACCAGTGGTTGATGATGTAAAAACCATGATTGATATGGCTTATGCTAATGGTACTATCGACCAGTCAATTGCTTATTTTAATGAAAAATATCCATATTATATGGTTAAAAATATGCACCAACTTTTCTATCAGATTACTAAAGAAGGTTCAAGAGATGCAGGGGAATCTCTAGAAAATATGTCCTTAGATATTGATGCTTTAGTAGAAAGTGTATACCGTGATAGAATGGATAGAGCAAACTTCCATAAAAAGTTCTTAACTTTCGGTATGGCTCTATTCTTACTAGCAGCCGTTATGCAATTTCTTTTAGGAAAAGACTCATATATTAAACTACTTGATATGTGGTATGTACAATTAATCTTACATTTAATAATTATTATTAACTGTTACTTCTTACTTACAGGTGAGAAATATTATAATGAAGATGTGGGGGTAGAGTAATTATGTATTTTGAAATATTGGGTTTATCTGTTCTTTATATCTATGTTTTAAATAAGACTAAAGTTATTGATATTAAAAAATGTATTAATGATAATGTTGGATATTTCTTAAGATTTAAAGAAAGTGATTATGACTTTTTAGTTAGAACTCGTTATGGTGAAGGAGTTGATCCAGATTACTTATTCGGTAAAAGAATTACTCAAGGTTTAGTAGTAGGTTTACTTGTTATTTGTTTCTTTATTAATAAATTTAGTTATATTTATGTTATTGTAGCTATCGTAGCAGGTATTTTAATGTTTAAATCTAGTTATTCTAGTTTAAAGAGTTATTATAAAAATAACTTACATACGATAGATGCCATGTTACCACATTACTTAAAAGGTTTAGAAATCTTAATTCAACACTATACAGTACCTGTTGCTATTGGAAAAAGTGTTGATACTGCACCAGAAATATTTAAAAAAGGCTTATTAGAAATGATTGCTAAAATTAACTCTGGTGATAGTACGATTGAACCTTATATGGAATTTGCTAGAACTTACCCAGTAAGAGATTCCATGCGTATGATGCGTTTATTATACCGTTTAGGTTTAGGACGTCAAGATAGAAAACAAGAACAGTTACTTAACTTCTCAAGGTCTATTTCTAATCTTCAACAAAAAGCTCGTGATACTAAATACAAAGAAAGATTAGATAAGATGGAAAATAAGACTATGAGTATGCTTATTTCTACTGGTCTTGGAGTTATGATTTTACTAGTACTTGCTGTAATGCAAATGATGAATGGATAGAGCTCTTAATTGGGCTCTTTTTTAGATATACTAATCTTATTAGAAAGGTAATTTTGGTATAAATATAGAAGTTAAGAAAAAAGAATTTATGGATTAGCCAGAGTATAAAAAATATCCAGATTTATTAACGTCTTCTCTTGATTTATTTTTATTACCTGTTGATACTTTTATTAAACAATTTAAAAAATTAAAAATAAAATTAGGTAGTGATTATGTGGAAAAATTAGCTAGTGATGAAGGATTAATAGAAATAATGTATGAAGATTAGATAGAAAGTTATGGTCTTTTGTTAAATAACATTATGGTTAATTTTATTGGGATGACGAAAGTCATCTTTATTTTTTTATTAGGAAGATCTTTCTTTCGTTGCTCTTTGATTGCTAAAAATAACAATTTATTCTATACTATAATTAAAATTATAAAAAAGAGGAAGTACTATGGATAAAGAATACTTAAAAAATTTTACTAAAGAAGAAATATTTGACTTATATGATGCTATAGTTCATAAAAAAAGAAAAAATTATAATAATATTACTAAATCTAAAATGGTTGATGCCATTTTTGAGGAATACCTTGATTATCATAATATAATTAGCATTTGTACTTTAAAAGAACTAAAAGTTTTAAAAAAAATGGTAAATGGTAGTTTTGAATATAAAATCAGTGAAGATAATGACTTTGCTATTAGTAATTTAGAAGCCAAACTCTTAATCACTTTAAATAAGAATGATATAAAACTAATGCCTGGTTTAGAAGAACCTATTAAAACCTCAGTTAATAAAATGAATCTAAAAGAAATTGAAGAAAAAGAAAAAGTGATTATTCCCTTATTAGGACTTCTAAAAGTTATGGGCTTTGAAAGACTTACTAATATTATTTACTTAATTAAAAAAATTTATAATATTGATAAAGAATTAGATAATTACTTAAGTAATAGTCTATTATTTAACTATTATTGCTTTATTACAGATACTGATGAATATAAATTTGTTGCTGTATTTCGTCCTTATTTAGAATATATTGAAGAATTAAAAGACCTTTACCAAAATAAAGAATTAGATATTAAAACTTTTAATCCTACTACTTTAACTAATATATTCTATTATGATTATGATAAAAGTAATAAAACAGTAAGTAAGTTAGTAAAACGTTTAAAATATCCTTTCTTAATAAAACAGATAAACTTAATTGCCCTTTTTGATAGTAGCCGTAAAGAAATAAAAAAACTATTACATTCTGATTTAACTGAAACAGAAATAGATACTCTAATTAATAATATACCATCTAGTAGTTATGGTGGTTTAACTAAGGAAAAATATGCTGAAAATATCTTAGAAAACCAAAAAATTGAAGCTGAAATGAATTATAATTATATTAAACAGAGTAAGAGTGCTGCTCTAAGTAAAAAAGATGCTGATCTATTTTATAAAACCTATTTTGCTATATTAGAATATACTAATAACTATTATCATCTAAATAACTTAAAAATATATAAACAAAGTAATTTAAATCCTTACTTATTAGTACCAATTATTGAAAAATTTTATAATAATAAAGAATTAATAATTACTAACTTTCTAAAAGAGAATCCTTATAAATTTAAAAAAGAAGAATTAGAAATAGTAAATAACTATAAAAAAGCTTATCGTAATTTATTTATTATTGTTGAATATGATTATGAATATACCAAAATAGCTTTTAATAATACTATTTATATGGTCAAAGGCTTAAATTCTCCTATTGATGAAGTAATACTTTATAATAGACTTCCATATCTTGCCATGACAACTCTTTTACCTTTTAAAGACCAAATAATTTATGATGGTATTTTAAGTAGTTATGGCAATAATTTAGATATAAGTTCAAAAATGAAAATGGAACTTATTAACTCTTTAAAAGCTGCTCCTAAAATTTATCACTTATAAAATTAGAACTAAATTGAAGTAGTCAAGTAAAAATAGACACTTTATAAA
>ULOC01038680.1_pt1 | contig 63310 bp, 58 predicted proteins | sample 1952181 | NCBI WGS metagenome assembly ULOC01 (sample SAMEA4835592, study PRJEB28245) | human gut metagenome | biome: gut microbiome; material: fecal sample | place: Denmark | collected 2008
CAATAATATCAGATACTTTTGAAACTACCTTTTTAAAATAAACATTACATTTAGTTCTTTTACTTAGATTAGTAGTAAGTAAACCCCATTTATCATTGTTCCATTTACCTACCGCACCATTATCACAAGAAACTTTATCAACTACATAACCATCATTCTTACCTGGAATTGTACTAGAATACTCACCATCAATATAAGCATTAATTACCACATCACCATAAATAAAATCACCAACCGTCGTTCTAACAACACTTTGTTCCTTAGACACAAAGAATTTTGAATATGCAAAATATATTCCTAATACTAGACATAAGACACAAGGTATACCAACACAAAAATATTTAGAGAATCTTTGCCAATTTCTTTTTAACTTTAATTTTTTTAAATAACTATCCTTATTAAACTTTTTCATTTTTATTCCTTTATTATAATTATCTATGCCTATCTTTATTCTTAATATACAGTATCAATATAACATAAAAATATAATTAATTCTATAAAATAATATAAAATCAATTCTAAATTAAATATAAGGAAAGTTTTTTTATAATCTGCATATATATTTTTTAGGAGGAATTAAATTATGGAAATTTTAAAAGTATCATCAAAATCAAATCCTAGTAAGGTAGCAGGAGCCATTGCCAATATCTTTAGAGAAAACGGTAGTGTTGAACTTCAAACTATTGGAGCTGGTTCCTTAAATCAAGCTGTTAAAGCTGTTGCCATAGCCAGAGGCTTTCTAGCACCTGCTGGAATTAATATTGGCATTATCCCTGCTTTTAACGATGTTTTAATTAATGGTGAAGAAAAAACAGCAATAAGATTATTAATTAATATAGTTAAATAAACTTTAAAAAACCTCAGATATTCTGAGGACTTTTTATTTATTTTAAAACTCTACCAAACCCGTGATTTAAAGTCATACTTTTATTATTTAAATCTGGATGATTAAAAGTATTAAAATCATCTGGTGATAAATCAGGCAAATCCCATCTGCTAAATCTAAATTCTTCATATACTTCAGTTACACAATTTTCTGGAAAATATGGATACTCATCCATTATTTCTCTAATGTCATCAACAGCATAACTAGAAACTTTAGAAAACTTATTATTTTTATAAATAATTTTATACCCATAAAAACGATGATGATAAAGTCTTACTCTACCTGTATTATCACTATCATAAGGATTAGTATGCCATCCTTCATGATGAACCGTTCTTGTTTTAGTTTCTGTATTACCATCACTATCAGTTTCTGTATAAGTTTCTATCGTATCATACTCATAAAAAAACTCTAAATAATCTTTTTGAGCTGCCATTAAATTATATAAATAATCCCAATTATCTCTACCTAAAAACATATTAGCTACTTCTTGATAAAATTTTTCATCAACCTTATTTACTAAAATATAATTATCAGTCCACTTGTAACCAAAATTATCTAAATCTTCACTATCCAAATATTTAGTAATAGCACTGCCATTACTAAAACTTTTTATATATTTATGAACATGTCTAGTAGGTAATTCACATTCTGATTTCTCGCCACATCCAGTTAATAAAACACTTCCAAGTATTAGGGAAGAAATTAAGCTATTTTTCTTCTGTCTATCCATTATTATCCTTCCATTTCACTAAACTGTATCTTACCATTGTCTTAAATTTCAGTCAATAATTAACCCTAATTTTTCTTAAAAATAACAAACTACCTTGACTTTGATTTTTAAATATTTTAAGATAACTTAAGTAAGAAAGAAGGATTACATGATGGATTATGATTTAACAAGAGGATACCAAAAATACGATTCAGCTGTAAAAAATCTTGAAGGCATTCTAGATAAAGTAAAAGTTATCTTTGATATAACTAATTATCAATCTTTACTTAATGAAATTAAAACCAAAGTAGAAAATGACGAAGATCTATCTAAAAAAATGCCCTATGCTGGAATGCAAAGTGATTTAGAAGCTTTTGTTTTTGATGATTATGTTAAAAAGATAGAAGAAATAACTAAAAAAATAGAAGAAGAATTAAAACCTTTTTATGAAACTTACTTATTATATACTAAAATAAATTTAAATATTGCTAAAATTTCTGATGAAAATATTATAGATATTATTGATACTACTAGAATGTTAGTAGATTCTCTAAATCTTTTAACTAATAATTTAACCGATGAACAAAAAGTTATTGTAGATGAGGCTTATAAAACTATTTATAATGTTATTCTATACGAAGAAATATTTGAACGCAATGATATCCTAAATTATGTTAATAGCTTAAATACAATTGCCTTTAAAGAAAATTTAGGACGTCTTTTAGGAAATGATTTAAATAAATTATCAGAAGAAGTTATCATTAATGAAAATTTAAATAATATTGGTACTGAAGGTTTAGGATTTGATTGCTTTAACGAAGATATTATTAGACAAGTATCTAGTAAAACTGTTGGTGAGGCTAATTCTTCATATCTTAGAAGAAAAAATGAAGCTATTGATAAAATAACTACTAAAGTAAATAATGCAATAGAAAAGAAAGATAAATTAACTACTAAATATTTAGAAAATAAATATCAAATAAAGAATTTAAAATTAAATAAAAATTTATTAACTCTTAAGGCTTTATCCGTTGTACTTGTTCCTGTTATTACTATTACTGCCGGATATCGTATAGGTAAATCTAAATCTAATAAAGTTGATGAATACCAAACCATTACCAGAACTATTAATTTAGAAACTGGCAACTTAATTGGTAATCAAGTGGAAGAATTTGATGAACATTCCACTACTTATGTTGCAACCGTTTTAAAATGTGGTCCTTGGCATTCTAATAATATTGGTAATGGTTATATTCGTAATGTAACCGCCTATGATTATATAACTCCAGAAACCGCAAACGAAAATGATGATTTTCATATTACTAAAGATAACCTAGATGGTAATTTAATAGAAAAATATCAATATATTGAAGCTAAAGATACCTTAGATAGTAACGAAAATACTACTGATACAACTATTATTATCACCGAAACTTACCAAGATAAAACCATTAGTAGAAAAAGTACGAAATTCATTATCCCCTTTACTCTTCTAGGTATCGGACTAGGAGCTCTAATCTCTTTCATTTTAGCCTATACTAAAATATACGATATTGAAACTATTCAAAATGCCATCTATAATTTAGATAAAAAAATTAAAGAACGCATAGCAAGTAATGAAGATATCAAAAAAGAATTAAAAAAACTTCAAGAATATGCTACAGAACTTCAAAAAGAATTACAAGATGTTGAAAGAAAATACGGCAAAATTAACGTTAATAAAAATGCCTTAAAAATCAATTTAAAAAAGTATTAAAAAGTGTAGAACCTAAATTTCTACACTTTTTTCTATTAACAAACTAATGCTAACATTTTTTTAATTGTCATTTCTTTTACCAAAGAATTCTATTAATCTTATAAATAAGTTAATAAAGTCTAAATATAATTGTAAAGCTCCATAAATAGCTAAATTTTCTTCTGGAACTGCAACAAATTTATCTGAATTCATAATAACTTTAACATCATATGCAGTATAGCCTAAGAATAAGATTACCGCAAGAATTGATAAACCAAAGTCAAAACTACTGCTGCCAACAAAAATATTGATTATACCACAAATAATAATGGCTAATAATCCCATGAATAAATAACTACCTATTTTAGTTAAATCCATTTTTGTCGTAGCACCAATAAGGGCAAATACAGCAAAGACAATCGCTGTTATTAAGAATACATATATTAATGAAGCTACTTGAAATTCAACAAAATAAGTGGAAAAGAACAACCCATTAACAAATGAATACAAAATAAAACATGCTTTAGCAACACTTGGACTCATTTTTGTAATCCTAAATGATAAAAATAAGACAACTGCAATTTCTATAACTAAAATTCCTAGTAAACCTGGTCCTGAAAGAACATTAATTAAAATATTCTCGTTAGATGAAACTAAAAAACCAGTACCAAATGTTACTAAAAGTCCTATTACCATCCAGCCAAATACTTTACTTAAAAATTTATTATTCATTTCTCCTCCTTTAATATTATTATACAATACTAAAGATTATTTAAAAAGAAAAAAACTTTTCAAAATAAAAAGACTTGCTACTTTTTATCATTTAAATTAGCAAATCTTATTTCACAAATTTTAATATAGGCATAAATTCCAACAATAGTATAAATAATATTGAATATAAGTGTCCAAAAAGTAACTAATATACCTACTAAATTATTACTACCAAGTAACCCAAAAATCTTAGGTCCTAAATCAATTACTAACTCTACAGGAAATTTAAATACGATAATAACTAAAGCAAGTACTAACAATTGAAAAATAAAGACAATTATATCTATAAAATCACTATGTGTTAAAAAAGTAAATATAGTTTTTATTAATTCTTTAAAAGTAAGCGACTTTACTTCTTTAACTTCTTTTGTTTCTTCTTTCATCTTTGGTAATTCTAAATCATTCACCCTAATCACTCTTTCTATTCTTATTTTAGCAAACTTTTTAATATGTTAAAAGTTTCTTAATCATTATTTTTTAAAATATTACTAATTGCATTAATAACAGCAAGCTTTCCATAATCATAAGTAATACCACCTTGTAAATAAGCAATATATGGACTTCTAACGGGACCATCACAACTTATTTCAATAGATGAACCTTGGGTAAACGAACCACTTGCCATAATTATTTCATCATCATAACCAGGTGTAGCAACGGGAATTGGTAAAACATTACTATCAATTGCACTAGCCCCTTGAATTCCTTGAACAAATTTAATAAGTTTATCCTTATCATTAAAAATAATTCTAGTTACAATATCACTTCTAACCTCATTATATTTTGGATAAACTTCTACTCCTAGTTTTTCTAAAATATAACTAGCAAGCATTCCTGTTTTTAAAGCATTAACAACAGCTTGAGGAGCCATATAAATTCCTTGTAAAAATGAACGATTACTTCCTAAGGAAGGTCCTATTTGTTTACCTTCACCAGGAGCTGTTAGGCGCTGGCTACATAGATTAACTAAGTCTCTTCGACCAACAATATAAGCTCCTGTACTAGCAATTCCAGCACCTAAATTTTTAATTAAAGAACCAACCATTATATCAGCTCCAACCTCAATTGGCTCTTTTGTACTTACAAATTCACAATAGCAATTATCTACCATAATAATAGTATCAGGGCTAACACTTTTTATTAAATTACAAACCCTCTCGACCTTTTCAATACTAATGGTATCTCTATTAGCATACCCAACACTACGTTGAATTTCTATTACTTTAACTTTATTTTTACTTAAGTAATCCCTAATTTTATCATAATCAAAATCATTATTTACTAAATCTATTTGCGCATAATTAACTTTAAAAGCCTTTAAACTACTAGGATTTTCTCTAATTCCAATAACTTCATCTAAAGTATCATAAGGCTTACCATTAATAGATAAAAGCATATCTCCTGGTCTAAGTAATCCAAAAAAACATACTGTTAGGGCATGAGTACCACTTATTAATTGCGGACGAACTAAAGCATCTTCGCCACCTAAAACTTCTGCGAAAACTGCCTCGATTTTATCACGACCTGCATCATCATAACCATAACCATTTGTCCCAGCAAAATCACTTTCATTAACATTATTATCTTTAAAAGCTTTTAATACTTTTTTACTATTTATAAAACTTATTTCATCTAAATCTTTAAAAAGATTACCATTTTCTTTTTCAAAATTATTTACTAAATCTAACACTTTATCCATTATTAACACCACCATCTACTCTAATTACTGTATCATTAATATAACTAGCATCTTCACTAATAACAAAATTTATTACTTTACTAATTTCTTCTGGACTAGCAAATCTTTTAAGTAAGATATGCTCTTCTTCGTTCTTCTTAAACTTATCACTCATTGAGGCATTCATTTCTGTATCAACCCAACCGGGTGCTATCGCATTTACACGAATAGGTGCTAACTGTTTAGCAAAATTATGCATCAAAGAAATAACACCTGCTTTACTAGCATCATAATCAATTGATTCAATATAATATGTATCAATTCCATTAGTACTACTAATAAATAAAATATTACCACCATTATTTATCTTCTTACTTAATAATTTGGTTAAATAATAAGTCCCTGTTAAATTAACATTTACTACTTTACTAAACTCTATATAAGTCTTATCTTCAAAAGAATTATCTAAACAAATAGCGGCATTATTAATTAAAATATCAATATTATCAATACTATCAACTAACTTTTCAATACTTTCTTTATTTCCTAAATCCAAATAATAACCCTTAATATGATATTTACTAGTTATTTCTAAAGCTTTTTCTTCATTATGATGATAAGTAAAAATAACTTCATATTTATTTACTAATTCTTTTAATGTAGCATACCCTATACCACTAGTAGCACCCGTAATTAAAACTTTTTTCATAAATACTATAATCACTCCAATTACATCTACTTAAGATTTTAACATAATATAGTCTTAATGTGTTATACTTATTATAGTGATATTATGAAAAAGATAAAAGAATTTATAAATAAATATTTAATATGGATAATTTTAATATTATGTTTATTCTTATTTTTATATATAATTAAACTTATTAATGCTGATTCTATTAGTACTTTTGATAATTTTATTTATAACCATGTAAAAAAGTTAATAAACCCAAATACCACTAAGTTTTTTAAAATAGTAACTGAGTTTGGTAATTACACAGTCATGATACCAATTATTATAATCTTTTATTTATTTAATAAAGATAAAAGTTTTAATAGGTATTTTACTATTAACTTAATAAGTGTTTTTGCTAGTAATTTTATTGTTAAAAGTATTATCAGAAGAGATAGACCCATTGATATTAATTTAATTATTGAAAATGGCTTTAGTTTTCCCTCAGGACATTCCATGGTCTCCTTTGCCTTTTATGGTTTTTTAATTTATTATTTATATCACACTGACTTAAAGAAACCCCTTAAATACAGTTTAATGACTTTATTAGGTTTTATTATTCTTTTAATTGGACTAAGTCGAATTTATTTAGGTGTTCATTATGCTTCTGATGTTTTAGGTGGATTCTTACTAGCATTCGTTTACTTAGTTATTTATATTAAATTTATTTATAAAAGAGAAAAGAATTAGAGTTTCTAAATAAAAATTCTAATTCTTTTTATATAATTTTCTTTAATTTATTTTTTATTACTTCAATATCAGACTCTTCTAATAAATCTTTTAAAGTACCTTTTATACTCATTAATTTTAAGTTATCTTCATATTGTAAGAGCTTTTCTTCAACTTTTTTTAAAGTATTAAAAACACCAGTTCTTGTGATATTTAAATTTTCACCAATTTCACTTAAAGATAAATCTTCATAATAATAATATTTAAATATTTCTTTTTCTCTATCAGTAAGTAGTGATTCATAGATATCAAAAAGATTGGTTAATTTTACTCTATCCATTACATTAGCTCCTTTATATTACCATTATCATCAATATGCATTTTTAAGTAATTACTATTTTTATTTAACCCTGGTAAGGTTATAACATTTCCCATAAAAACAACGATAAATCCAGCTCCCTTATTTAACTTAATATCAGTCACATGCATAGTAAAGTCTTTAGGATATCCTAATAACTCTTTATTATCTGAAATTGACATTGGTGTTTTGCTTACACAAATCGGATATTTATCTAGTTTTAAGGCTTCTAACGACTTTATTTTTTCTTCAGCTTCTTTACTATAGACAACCTCTTTAGCATGATAAACTTTCTTTACTAAAGCAAAAATTTTTTCTTTAACTTTTAAATTATCATCATATAACTTGACAATCTTTTTATTATCACTATTACTTAAAAGTATCGTTTTTTGAGCTAATTCTAAACCACCATTACTGCCTTTAGAATAAGTATCATTGATAGCAAATTCTAAGCCTTGTTTTTTCACATAATCTCTTACTATATTAATATCTTCTATAGAATCATCACTAAATTTATTTAAAGATACAATTATATTTTTACTAAAATTCAACATATTATCAATATGAGCTTGTAAATTAGCAAGTCCTTCTTTTAAATTATCTTGTCCATTGTATTTTAAAGCTCTAATTGTCGCATTTAAAATAACTACATCAGGATAAAAGTTTCCTTTAGGGCAAACTATATCAAAGAACTTTTCTGCTCCTAAATCAGAACCAAAACCAGCTTCTACCACTGAATAAGAAAAATTTTCTAAGCCAGTTTTAATAGCTCTGATACTAGCAGTACCATGAGCAATATTAGCAAAAGGTCCTCCATGAACAAATGCTAGATTATGTTCTAAAGTTTGTACTACATTTGGTTTTATTGTCTCTTTTAAAAGAATGCAGACAGCCTCCACAGCTTGTAAATCTTTGGTATAAATTGGTTTACCGGTATCATTATAGGCCACTATCATATTAGCAACCATTTCTTTTAATTCTTTAAAATCATTTGCTAAACACACACATGCCATTAATTCACTAGCCACGGTTAAAATAAAATGGTCTTCTCTGTTATAACTCGAATTAATAGTAATATTTCTTAAGGCTCTATCATTAATATCTATGGTTCTAGGTAAAACAACATTTTTGATTTTTAATTCATTACCCTGAAAAATATGATTATCAATAATAGCACATAATAAGTTATTAGCTGTACAGATAGCACTCATATCCCCAGTAAAATGAAGATTAATATCATCACTTGGTATGACTTTAGCACATCCCCCACCAGTGGCCCCACCTTTAGTTCCAAAAACAGGTCCTAAAGCTGGTTCTCTAAGAATAGCAACCGCATTTTTGTCTAATTTGTTTAAAGCATCAACAAGTCCAATGGCAGTCGTTGTTTTACCTTCACCATAAATAGTGGGACTTATACTTGTAACTAAGATTAATTTACCTGCCTTAGTATTTTTCAAATTATTTATATCAATTTTAGCAATATATTTACCATAATTAATAATATAATCATCAGAAATACCATATTTATTTAAAATAGCATTAATTGGCATCAATTTAGCATTATTTACCTTTTCTATATTTTCCAAATTACATCATATCCTTAAATAAACCATAAATATAAGCTTCAATATCAAATGGTTTTAAATCTTCCATTCTTTCACCTAGACCAATAAATTTAACGGGAATATTAACTTCTTCTTTAATAGCTAAAACTATTCCCCCTTTTGCCGTTCCATCTAATTTAGTAAGAACTATACCAGTAATATTAGTAATTTCTTTAAATGCTTTAGCTTGCATTATACCGTTTTGACCAGTAGTAGCATCAATTACTAAAAGTGTCTCATGAGGAGCATCTGGAATAAACTTAGTAATTACTTTATTCATTTTTTCTAATTCTTTCATTAGATTTACCTTGTTTTGTAAACGACCAGCCGTATCAATTAAAACGATATCAGCTTTTTCTTCTAAGGCTTTTACAAGTCCATCATAAATTACTCCAGCTGGATCAGTATTTTCTTTACCATAAAATACTGCACCAGTACGATCCGCCCAAACTTTTAATTGTTCTACAGCTCCTGCTCTAAAAGTATCTGCAGCAATTAGCATAACCTTTTTGCCTTCATTATGATATTTATAAGCAAGTTTACCTATAGTAGTTGTCTTACCAACACCATTAACCCCAACCATTAGAATAACTGTTGGTCCTTCTTTAGCAATATTAATTTTATCAGTAATATTTTCGCCATTTACATAAATTATAAATAATTCATCAACTATTACTTCATTTAAATATTTAGTATCGGTAATATTTTCTTTTTTAACTCTCGATTTTAATCTATCTAAAAAGTTTTCAACTGTATTAACACCGATATCAGCCATAATTAAAATTTGTTCTAATTCTTCAAAATAAGCATCATCAATTTTAGTATACTTAATACCTAAAACATTTAACTTAGAAACAAATTCATTTCTAGTTTTTTCTAAACCTTTACTATAGCTTTCTACTTCACTATCTTTAACTTCTTCTTTACTTTTATTACTTACAATTTGTTTTAATTTATCAAAAATTCCCATATATTTCACTTTCTTTCTAATTATTTATTATATCGTAAATTACGAGTTAAAAAAAGGAATTTATCTTCAATTTTACTGACAAACTCCTTATTTTAATCAATTTTTATTTAAGTATTCCAATAATTCATTTATATAGTATAAATCTTTATCACCATAATCAACTATTAAATAATTTAATTATTGCTACATAATTTTTATTGAACGCCATTAGTACCACAAGTTTTAGCAGGAATAAACGTCCTTAATTCATCATATTTACCATTATTATATTTATAAACATAAATATTAGCATTACTATCACATGAATTTCTTTTATCATCGAAAGCCCCATTTTGTTGCAAAAAAGAAACTTGATAAACCACCACACACTTGTTATTGCCAGAAGCATTTAAAACAGCAGTATTAACGTCCCCAATAGTAAAATCACATGAATTCAAGTGCAATTTTTGTAAAGATATTTGTTCTTTTGCATAACTAATTGCAGCATCGTTTAAATTAGTAACAGCAATTTCATCAGTATTTTGTTTTTCTTTTTTTAAAATACTTACAACATTAGGAACAGCAACAGTTGCTAAGAGTGCCAATATAACAATTACTGCCAATAATTCAACTAGTGTAAACCCTTTTTTTTGCATAACTCACCTAAAATTTGCTTCCCTTTGTGCCAAATTTGCCACCTTTAGCACCAGCACCTTTATAACCTTCTAAAATATTAGATTCAAATGAATGAACTTTATTATTATTATCTTGGTAATTTTTAATACCTATTTTTATAATTTCATCTAATAATTCACGATATTTTTTACCCTTTGGTTCCCATAAATAGAATGATAGTGAACCAGGAATAGAATTTATTTCGTTAATATATGCTTTATCATCATTTTTATCAATTAGAAAATCAATACGGCAAACACCAGATAACCCGACAGCCTTAAAAGCTTTAACAGCAACATCCTCTACTTCACTTTGCATTTTCTTATCTAATTTAGCAGGCACCTTACGTCCTAAAGTAGCCATCCCCTTACTTGGTTTATTCTTAGACTCACCAATATATTTATCAGCATAAGTTAGTAAATGATGAACAGTAGTTACTTCTTCAATACAAGATACTTCTTGATATTTATAATCTCCTAATACCGAAATATTAACTTCACTTAAATTTTCAACAGCATGTTCAACTAAAATTTTCTTATCATAAGAAATAGCTTCTTCAATAGCATTCTTTAATTCTTCTTCATCTTTAGCAAAATTTATACCAACAGAACTACCTAAAGTAGCTGGTTTAACTATTAATGGATATTTTAATTTAGCACATTCTTTTAATATTTCGTCTTGTGACTCACTATAATCTACATCATAAAACCATGTAAATGCTGTCATTGGTAAACCTTTACTTTGAAACACTAATTTTTGGGTTACTTTATCTTGAGCAACACTAGATGCTGCAACATCTGATTCACAATAAGGAATACCTACTGTTTGTAGATAACCTTGTAAAGTTCCATCTTCCATATTAGTACCATGACCAATTGGTAAAATTAAATCAAGTTCTGTAACTATTTTTTTAATTAAACCCTTACTTTGTAAATAAAATTTACCTTTTTTATTAATTAAAGATACATTACTTGTATATCTCTTAAGTAAATCCATATCAGTATATGTATCCATATCTTTTAAGATTTCCCCAGTATACCACTGTCTATCTTTAGTTATATAAATAGGAATAACATCATACTTTTCCTTATCTATAGCTTGCATCGCTTGAACTGCTGATATTACACTTACCTCATGTTCAACTGATACACCACCAAAAATTACACCTAACTTTATATTCATATTCTAAAATTCCTTCCTTTACTAATTTAAAATTTATATATACCTACTCATTATAAGTATCAGGTAAATCATTCTCATATAAAGCATATATGTCTTTTTTACCTTTTAATTTATTAACTAATATATAAGTTTGTCTTACATCATTAGTAATAATTATTCTATCTTTATCATACTTTTTAGCCATTAAACCATCATAAATTGGTTTTGTTTGTTTTTCCCCAACTAAAATAACATAGTCAGCAACTGCACTTATTTCTTCGCCAAACTCTTTATTATATTTTTCTTCTTCCGCTCCTAACTCAACCATACCTGGTGTCACGACAACTTTATCACCTGGCATCATTCCAAGAACTTCTAATGCTACTTTAGCACCAACGGGATTAGAATTATACGCATCATCTATTTGAAACATATTACCAATTCTTTTTAGTTCGAGACGATGTTCAATTGGCTTAATCTTACTAACAGCAGCTTGTAATTTAGGAATAGAAATTCCAAACTCATAACCAACAGCCACTGCCGAAACAATATTTGAAATATTATGACGACCTAAAAGTCTAGTTTGAAAATCATAAGTTTTATTTTCACTCTTAAAGAAAATCTTAAAAGTAGAACCTTTATTGCTACACTTAGTATCTAAACAATAGAAGTCAGCCTTTTTATTATTAACAGCATACCATACAACTCTTACCTTATTTTTTAAATCATAATTAACTTGTAGGGGATCATCCATATTTAGAAAAGCAATACCATCACTAGGTAAACTTTCAATAAGTTCAAACTTTGTTTTAATAATATTTTCTTGACTACCAAAAGTTTCTAAATGAGCCTTACCAATCGTTGTAAGAAGACCATACTTAGGATGAACTAAATTACAAGCATTCTTAATTCTTCCTACTTTATAAGCTCCCATTTCAGCAATAAATATTTCATCAAACTTGGTTAAATCATTATTAATAGTAGTCATAAGACCAACATCCGTATTAAAGTTTTTAGGAGTTGGATGCGAAATATAATCCATTGATAATATTTCATTTAAAATATTCTTACTACTAGTTTTTCCATAAGAACCCGTAATTCCTATAACTTTTAAATCATTATAAGAAGCAAGTTTATCTTCTGCCATATTCCAAAATTTCTTATAGATTCCTTTTTCAATAGGGTCATTTATTAACTTTACTAAATAAACCATATAATAATTTAAAACAAGCATTAAGGATGCAAGTACAAATAATACTCTAACATTACTATTAAATATCAAATAAAGTACTAAAGGTATTAAATTTAATATATAAAGAGTAGTAATTTGTCTTTTAACACGTGCCGTCTTAACAAGTGGTTTTTTAGCTTTTTCTACCATTATCGAATACTTTATTACTTCACTATCAAATAAATAGATAAAAGCACTGATAATAAGTAAAACTTTACCAAATAAATTACCCGTAAATAAGGCAATTACTGATAAAAGTAAACCCATTAAATCATAATGTTTTAAAGCAACCTTTCGATTTTGCTTTAACCACTTTAAATAACGATTATTTTCGTTATATAAGTTTTGTTGTAACATATGAAGTGATTTTCTTGATTTAACTGTTACACTATAAAATATAATTAAAAATATTATAATATTTATTAATATCGTCATTTTACTTTCCTCCTAAGAAATTTACTAAAATATTAGTTATATAATCGATTCGTTCTAAATAAGCATAATGAGTTGCTCCTGGAATCTCAATCAAAGCTCCATCTTTAAGAAGTTTTTCTAATTTTCTTGCTTGTTCTATAGGAGCTGCTGTATCTAAAGACCCCCAAATAAGCAAAGTGGGTGCTGTTATTTTTTTAGCACATTCACTTAAATCCTGATTAATCGTATTAACTAGAACTCTTCGCATTACGGGACTGGCATTTTTATAATCTGTAGAACCAATATATTGTTTAGCAAGTTCAACTAAATCTTTTGTAAAAGGTATCTTTTTTAAACCCTTTAAAACTTTTTCTTTAAATGTAGGCTTATATTCTCTAATACAAGGTGCCCCAAATAAAATTACTTTTTCCGTTTCATTACGACTGCTATAAATAATCGATAATCTGCCACCAAAAGAATGACCTAACATAATGGGGTTATTTATTTTTAAAGCAATTAAAAAATTTTCAATTAACTTAGTATAGCTAAATACATCCGTATCCATATCAGGCTCACTAGATGATCCAAATCCTGGTAAATCTAAAATGGTAATACGATAGTTATTCTTAATATTTTTATCATTTAACAACTTAATAGCCAAAGGTCGCATCATTTCCATGTTTTGTCCCCAACCATGAAGCATAACAATATCTTTAGAACCTAGTCCTAATTGGTCATAAAATATATGTTTATTATCAACTACTATTTCCATAAAATTTCCACCTCAATTAATTATAGCACGACTTTCCCAATTTATTGTGAATTTATAGCTTTTTTTAGTAAAAATATATCTATTGACATTAAATTATTTTTAATTTATTATCTCTATATAAATAATGAAAATAATTATATAGATACATGCTAAAAAAGATAAGCCTCATTTTAGATACAGCCTATCTTCTATCACTATCCTTTTATCTCAGTACTTTTTCTCTTAAAATAGTTACTCTAATTCCAAGATTTTCTTCTATCCCTTTTTTTAAATCATTACATAATATATTTAAAAAACTTGTTTTAGCCTTAGCATTGACTAAATATTCAGTATCATCATACTGTTTAGTATTTTTTCCAAAAATAATTTTTATAACCAAAGAATCCGACAAAGCAAAATTTTTGGGTATTACTGGTCCATAACATCTATTAAATGGTTCATTAATATATTTACCATTAACAAAATTATTATTTAATACATCTTTATATGTTTTTTCAATCATCATTATTGTATTTATATTATATTTCTTTTCTTGATATACTTTTCTTAACTCATTTAATTCATTAATACTTAACTTTTCGATAAAGAAATCATTTATTATGTAAATATAATTTAATCCTAAATACTCTCCTAAATCATTAATCAAATTAGACTTAGTTGGATGACCAATGCCAAAATCTAAATCACTATTTTTTATTTTATTATCATATAATTTTAAATCTACTTTATTTTGTAAATATATTTCAAATAACTGTTTATAAGTTTTCTTTAAAATGCCATATTCTTCTAAAGAAATATTTTTAGATTTAATTAATTCTTCATTTTTATTTTGCATACTTACTCTCCTAAATTAATATTATTTCGATGATTTAATTGGTTTTCAAAACCAGTAATAAATTCTTTTTGTAATGCCTCTTTGGATTTCGGAACAATATATGGCATATGAATATTGACATCTAGTAGTGAAATATAATTATCTTCATTAACGTTCTTATCAACATCTGATACATCTATTATATACGGATCTCCCCAGGTTGATACAATTATTTCATTATCAGGTGTTACATTGGTAACACACATCGCATGACTACCCCCACCATAAAGATAATTATTACCGTTTAAACAACTTAAATTATATCCATCTGCCCAAATGATTGGCATATCATTCTTTTGCTTAATAGCCTTTACTTTTTCTACTAACTCATCATTTGCTATACCATCTTTATAATCAATGTCTACTTTTAAATTATAATTTTTCTCCATAAATTCACTAAAAACTTTTAACATATTAGGTGATGTTCCATGCGCTCCTTCTTCATCAATTTGTGCTCTACCGTTATAATTAGGTACATTTTCTGATGTCTGTGGACCATTAACAATTTGATCAATAGAATAACCACTACCATCTGCCCAAACATATGTAAAATAATCAAAGATTAAATTTTCATAGTTCATAATCTTATTTCCTGATTCATCAGTATAATACATGGGATAACCAAATCTTTTTTCAAATTCAGTTGGTATATTTTCAAAAGATTTAAAAATGCAGTTAACAAGGGCTACATAACCACAACCAACATTATTTATTTTAGAAAGATAAGCCTCATAATCTTCCATCGTAGCATCTGGATATATTTTTTTTAATTTTGAAACTATATAATCGTTTTGTAACAATTCATACACAGTATCATCGTCATTGTCAGCAGCAAAATCACCTTGATTACCACCATATTTGTGAATTGGATAATTATTATAAGAATAAATACCACTTTTATCCATTAAAGAAATATAATCATTTCTTAAATTATAGTTTTCGGTTATAGTAACTACCCCAAAAGATGTTATACTTTGTATATCAAAATATCTACCATTTTCGAGATAAAAACCACCATTATTATTTCCATTATTGTTAAATGCAGCAATTTCATCAATATTTTGGATTATGCCTTTACTTATTAAAAATGTTGCTAATGTTTCTTTAGAGTACATGATATCATCAAGTTTAAAAGCATTTTCATCATTTTCATTAAAACTATCAACACTAAACCACGTATTAAAACTTTTTTCTAAACCATTATCAGTTAAACAATACTTTCTTCCATCTTTTAAGGTTATTTCTTTAAAATTATTTGAATAGCTAGTAGATAATATTTCATCTTCCGAAGATATTACTCCTAAATATTCCAAGTAAACAGCCAACTTTTTATGATCATAAAATATATTATCAGCAATAATCATGTCATTTACATTATAAGTTCCTTCAACAATAGAATCAGAATATACTGAGGCAAAGCGACCATCTTTAAGAAGAAATATACCTGTATTATCACCATTATTACAAAAAGAAGATAATTCACTTGCATCTTTAATAATTCCCTTACTTATCAAAAAAGTGGCAAAAGTATCCTTAGAATACATTATATCGTTTAGATTAAAGGCATACTCACCTTCTTTATCATATTTGTATTTCACATCAAAACTTTTTGCGATGCCATTACTGTTAATTATATAGCGTTCTCCATCAATTGTAACACTACCGCTCACTTTCCCATTCACATTGCTGCTTCCATAGTTTGATATATCTTTAGCACTAATATTAAAGCCATTACTATTTAAATATAAAGCAAGATTATCTCTAGAATCCCATATACTTTTAGTATATTTAATTGGGGTAACTTTTTCTTCAGTTTTCTCATTTTCTATATCATTATCAGTATCAAAATCAATTGTTTCTACTTCCGCTTTAATATTACCAAGATAACCATTATTAAAAGGAGAAATATAACCATTATTACCTTCAGAATATGTTTTCATTTTATTTGAATTATTTACTTTTCCATTAATTGTTCTCAACTTTTATCACACCTTACCACAATTATTATCATCATAACAATTATATAATAATAAATTTAAAAAGATAAACAAAATTATTTATATCGTCTACAATTTCAAATCTCTTCACTTTATAAAAGTTCTAAATTTTTTCCAATACTAGTACTTGAGTCAATGCACTTAATTTATTATTAATCAAATATTTATCAGCACTTGCTCCACTTAACATTACTTGAGTAGCATCTTTGCCAACATAAAGAATCGTATCAAAAATAGCACTTCTATATAACATTAATTCTATATTATCTTTTTCTGTAGCTTAATTAGCATCAACATAAATATTAACATTTTCTATTCAGTTTTTATATATACAAGATAATTATTATTTATGGGATAAAGTATATCTACTATTTTCTTCAGCATATATTTTCAATTTACTCGAATTATTTACATTGCTATTAATTGCAGCAATAATATTTAATTTCTAAACACAGGGTAATTTTTTATTTAATTATCTGTGCCTGGAAGATTCATTTGGCAAAATCCTCCATAATCTAAAATCATTATAGACTTCACACTCGTCTGAAATATGACTTGAAATTGTAGCATTATATTCTTCATTTATATACAATGATTGTAATGGCAAATTATCTAAAAAATCTAAAGATGATACTGTAGTTCCTAACAAAGACAACATATTACAATTAAGAATATTGCCTATATTTTGAATATTTCTTAAATTACAACTTTCTAATCTTAAAGTAGTTAATTCTGTTGGAATGAGATTACAATCCAGAGGATTCGAACTAACTGGATTATGTATAGATAAATAATCTAACTTTGGAAACATTTTTAAAAGGCTATAATCATCAATATTGCAATTTAAAATTGTTAGTTTTTGCAAACTATCGTTTTGAATTATTTTTCCTTTTACTAAGGTACATTTTTTTAAATTTAATTCTGTAACTCCTGAACTTAAAATAACTTGTAAATCTCGACTATTAAGATTCATATTTTCTAAATTAATGCTTTTTAAATTAGGCATTAACTTTATTAAAGAAATATCGGCTGTTAAATAAATATTATTCAAATTTGCAAGATCCTCAGTTGTTATTTCGCTTATTTCTTTATTAAATATACTTTCTAAATATATTTTAGTTTTCTCATTTAATTTCATAATTATCCTTTCTTAAGTTAATTGGTAGTGTGAATAGTTTCACACACTATCCCTTATTTTTCTCTTTATTTATCTGTATTTCTTTGTATATTTTTCTTCACCTACTTTTTAAAAGAAATTTTATACTTTAATAGCATATCAAGTTAGCGTGGTTCATTTTCCATAAAATTTTTTACACTATCAGTTAATTTAAGCCCAAAAATCATATTTTTTTAAAACATCATCAGGTATAAATGGAAGGATACTTCGTATAGTATAATCATTTGGAAATTCGCTAGGAACACCGTCCTTTATGTAAGAATCTAATATCGAGTCTGCATCTTTTCCTGATTTATAAATACTTGATTTTAATGTTTCTATAAAACTTTCTTGATACTTCTCACTATTGGCCGCTAAATATTTTCTTATATCAAGACTATCAATTCCTTTTATAAAATCTCGACAGTTATTAGTATGCGTTATGTAATTATAGTCATTTGTAATAATGTAATTAATAAGACCCGATATGCCTTTACCTTCGCCATACTTTGAATCCATTGTATCAACAATATTTTCAATTCCCTCAAAAATATAATCAGGTAAATAATTCATCACACTTTCATCTCCTTCGGCTATATGGTTGGCAGCAAATAAAGTACTTTTACCAAAATATTTTAAAGTGTCTTTTCCAGAATCCCAAGTTACATCTACGGGAATTGCATTGCCTATATCGTCATATACTACATTCCAAGCATGACGTCCTTCAATTTTTCCGTTAAAGCAAGCATCACCAACAACATAGTCACATTTAATTCCGCATCTTTCACATATCTCTTTATATAACTGAGAATAACCAGCACAAATTAATCCTTCTCTGCCCAACTTATTGTTGGCTGTAATTCCTCTCAATGATTGACCTATAAAATGAGAATCATTGTTATCATTAAGCATATAATCCGCATACGAATATAAACCGCCGATAATCTTATCTATTTGTTTTGCCCTTTCTACTGTTGGCAACGACATATCAACCTTGCTGGTTATTTCTTCTACTTTTTGTAAAATTGGAATTAATTCAAAACCACTATAAGTTGTAGCGTCTAAAAAATCTTTATATTTCATTTTAATTAAACCGTCAGAATGAGCATAAGCACTCTTAAAGCAAAAAGTAACATTTCCAAGCATATGGTCATCTCTTAATTTTAATAGCATATCACTTGTTAATTCTGAATAACTATCTAAATACCCATAATAGCCACCACCATCTTTAACGTTTTTCTCTATTTCATCTATAAACGCTAATTGTTCTGTTGTTAATTTTGGCTTATGGATTTTGGAATCTTTAAAATATTTTCCTAAATCAAGTACTTCACTCAAAGCAGAAGTAGCAGCACCACTTAAAGCACCTGTTAAAACAGTATTAAAGCCACCTAAATCATCAAAATTTTCTTGTAACTTTTTTAAAATACTATCGGCATCAGTATACTTAACATAATTACCATTTTCATCAGTATACCCATCTTTATAACAAGTATCTATTAGAGTTCTAGCAAAGCCTTCGGCACCACCATCCACACCATCTAACGCTACATGAATTAGGCTATTAATAAGTTTTGTCTTTATGGTAGGTGCTGACTTTCCAAATACATTAATACCATTAATTTTAGCACCAACAAAGAACTGAAATCCTTCCCATAAACCATTTAAGGCACCAGATGTTAAACCGCCAACCGTAGATGCACCTTTTCCCCAAGCATCTTCAACACCCTTACCAAAACCAGCGATACCAGCAACTCCAGCAGTTCCTCCAGCAATACCACCAAAACCACCAGTTACAATTGTTAAGCCAATAATACCTACCGTATATCCAATACCAGATGATACTTCTCTTACGTTATCAAAAAAGAAAGCATTAGTTTTTAACCAACTACCAGCCGCACTGTTTTCATAAAAAGAATCAAACCAATCAGCAACATGTTTTTTGGCTACAAAAGCTTTTGTTCTATCCCACATTGCTGAAGTAACAGAATTCCACTCATTTCCTGTTAAATTAGAATAAATACTGCCAACACCATCCAGAAGCAAAGTAGGAAGACTTGCCATAGCCGTATAAATTGTAACATCTGCATCAATAAGAGCTTCACCTAATTTTTCTACTCCCTCAACCAACGATAGTGCTGCCGTTCCTACAGTGGCGCCGGTTATTTTTAAAGCATTACTTACATTTGAACTTATATCTTCAAGTGCTGGCAATGCATCATTAGCAAGCCAATCGTTAGCATTTTCTAAAAGTTTGCTAGAATCTGCAATAAACCCATGAAAACTATCTGATATAGCAATAGCCCCGGAACTTAAAAATTCAGCAGCATTATTAAAGTCTTTATTAATTTTTAAATTTTCTTTATCAATATTATTGCCAAAAGATTTTAAATTATCCATACCACTATCAATCGTATTTTTAATAATATCATTCGCAGTTTTAGACATTTCTTCATGTACTTTAGCCGTCTTATTTGCTTTTTCCATCTTAGCAATAGCGGCATTTTCAATTGAACCAACAACTTTTGCAGCCGTATTTTTTATATTATCATTCGCAGTTTTAGACATTTCTTCATGTACTTTAGCCGTCTTATTTGCTTTTTCCATCTTGGCAACCGCAACTTTGCTTAAAGAACTAGCAACTTTCGTAAAGGTATTTTTGATATCACTAAAAAAGCTATTAGTAGTATTTGAAACAGTATCTTGATTATTATCTACTTCATTCCTAACATTATCAACATTGCTGATATTATGAGGTAAATCATTTATTACATCATCTGCGGATTCTTCAGTCTTAATATTATCATCAGTTTTTGAAACAATCTTATCTTTCAATAAAATATCTTCGGCTCTAACCCAAGCCCTTGAATTTCCATTTTGATCACTGATATCTATAATAATTTTATCATCGGAAATTCCCATTGCAGTTGCCGATTCATAGACCTTTTGCATTATATCATCAATATTCATATCATCGTTAATATCGATATGCAAATCAACTAGAACACCATTAGCATCAAAGGCTTTAACTTGCTTAATCCTAGAGTCACCATCAAACACAATGTTTGTATTTAAATTAATTACATTACTTTCACTACTAGCATCATAAACATTATTATATCCTTTTGTAAATTTAACATCAGTTCCAAAAGTTTTACCATAAACTGGTTTACTTGATATTTTATTACTTTCATCAGCAAATGGGTCTTCTTCTGCTAATATAGAATCAACATCAACATCAGTAAAATCCATTGTTTCTGTGGCAGTTACCGGTTTACTATCGATATGATTTAAATACCCACTACTAGTTGTTGGTGATATATATCCATTATTTCCTTCTACATATTTTTGCATACGATTAGAAGAAGTATCTTTATTATTAATTGCATCCATCTTATCACCTCACAATTTTAACTCATAAAAATTTATTTATTTGCAAGAACTTCTTTTAATTTAACTTTAAATTGTTTTTCTTCATCATCAGAATATCCTAAAGCATAAATTTTAGCTATTTGTTCATGATTAAATAAAAGTGTTTTATCTGAACTTACTACACCTTCTGGGTATAGACATCCACAATAATCATACATTTTCGAATTATCATCACTAGCAATAGTACAAAAGCCCGTTATCATTACTCTCTTTGCACCCCCATTTAACATTACCACCGTTCCAATCGGTAAAAATTTTTCTGTATTCATATTTTATATCCTCTTTTCTATTATCAATCTTCTATGATTACACCCTAATTATATAATAATAAAAGTTTTATAGCAAACAAAAAGAAACGGTAAACACCATTTCTTTAGGAAAAATACTAATTTTGTTGAGTAAATGAAGATTCAACATTAGTACGCATTTGACCATATTTTTCTTCAGTCTTTTTAACATTAGCATCAAAAGCATTAGTTAATTCTTCAATTTTAGCAGATAATTGTTTTTTAACATTTTCAATAGAATTTCTTAAATTTTCTTGTTGGCTTCCACCGACAAAAGCAGAACCGTTACAAGTATTTGCAAGAGCATCTAATTTAGAGTTAGTTTCTGATAAAATTGTTTGTAAATTATTTTTGATTTGTGCACATTGATCAGGATCATATCCTCTTTCACCATTTGCAGTAGTTGTAATTACTGAATCATCATTTGGTCTAACAGCAGTTTCTACCCAAGATTTTAAAGAAAGAGCAGCTTTAACAGTTTCAGCCCAAGCTTGTCCTGCCTTACAAATAACATCAAAATTATGACTATTAGTTTGTTCAATACCATCCATTAAACTTTTTACATCACTAACAGCAAGATCAGAAAATTCTTTTGCTTCTTCACAAACCCATGCATCTTTCATTTTATTGAAAATTTGATTTTGAAAAGCATTATTTAAGTATTCAGTTACCTCTTGAGATTTTGCTTGAAAACTATCTGTTAATGTTTTTACTTCTTGTTCATTATATCCTATAATTGCCATAAAAAGCACCTCCTATTGTCATATGACTGAACCTATCATACATATAAATTATAACATCTAAAACTTAAGTTGCAAATAAAAAAGCAAGTTTTCTTACCAAAATATAAGAAAAAACTGACCTTTTACACTATTTTGACACTTATTTTAGACTATTTGCTATACTAACTAACTCATTTTGAATACTTCTTATCTCATTTATAGCCCCAGTAATTTCACTACTACCATAAGTTTTATTATCAATTTTTAAAAAATTATTTCCTAAAGTATTTAAATTAGTCAAATTACGATTTACATTACTTAAATCTAAAGAACACTTATTAATTTGACTTTTTTGATAAGAATAATCTGGCTTATTTAAATTACCACTTGTACTGCTAGCATAAGCTAAATTAGCAAGTGTACCCCATAACATTTTACTTTGCATATATTACACTTCTCCTACATTATTGCTAAAACTAGTTTTAACATTTTTAGCAGTACTACTATATTCATCTGCAACATCACTTATAACCTTGCGATATTTTATTCTATTATCAACAATATCATTTTTATATTTATTAATACTAACTAAATCATTACTTAACTTATCTTTATTTTCTGAACTATAATTTTCAATTAAACTATCCATACTTCTTATAAAATACTTTAAATTATCTTCTTCATCTAAAGTATATTTATTTATACCATTAAGTTTAGAAGTAACTTCTTTAACATCCATCTTAGCATAGCCAATACTCTTAGTACTTAAATTATCCAAATTAAATTCAAAAGTCTTAACATAGTAATCAGTTAAACTATTTATTTTAGCTTTAATACCACTTTCAATCTCCTCTATTTGTTTAACTAAATTAGAAACTTTAATATAATAATTATTAAGTTTATACCTAACATTTTTTAATTTACGTAAAGAAGTCTTTAAATTATTATTAGCATAAACATTATTACTTACATAAATATTACCCAAATTATTTTCAGTAACTTTCAAACTACTAATAATATTTTTCAAATTATTTAAGTAACTCATTTTATTATTTTTTTCATAATAAATAGTCATTCCTATTTTTAAATAACTATTATAAATATAATTTATTAAAGTTTTTCTTTCTTGCAAACAAGATAAAAATTTTAAAGAATTACTTTTTTCAATAATCATTTCATCTTTAAAACGTAAAGAAATACCGTCTTGCCAGTAATTAGTATAAATATCTTCTATTGTATTAAATATTTCTAAAATATCTGTTTCATAATTATCCAGTATAGTATTAATGCCATTTTTTCCACTTAAAATCATCTTTATATTATATAGATTAACCTTTAGCATCTTACACTCCTATATCATCTTTTCAAAAAAATCACTATTTTCTTGAACTTTATATGTTCCTAAAATAAGAGTAGAAGCATTTCTAATATCAGTTTGATGAATAGTTATATTATCAGTATAACAAATACCACTAATAGCATTTATTAAAACATAACTATTCTTTGGATTTAAGCGAATGTTAGTTAAGTCGCTAATCGACTTAACTAACATTTTCTTTATTTTCCAAATAAGTTCATTAACTGGTAAAAATATATCAAAAGAAGAATTTAATTCTGGTACTAATAATTTTACTAAAACTTTATTATTCATTATCATCATCCTCTATCTTAAAATCTGAGAAAGATATTAACTTAACTTTACTACAATCACCATCACTGATAATATAACCATAATCAATATCTTCACTAGCTTTTTCTTTTACTATCTTATTAATTCTAAAGACACTTTGGTCTTGAATACCACGACCAATCCATAAACCATCAGTATTATTTTTAATTTTACCGTAGAATCCGTCATATTCAATGCCTTTTAAACTCTTAGCTGCATCTATAAGTAGCATATAAACATTTTCATTCTTTACTGAAGATTCTATAAGCTTTTCCAAGTTACTAATTGGACTTATTATATTTTTTAATTTACTTAATCCGTAAAAAATAAATAAATACTTAGTACCATCAGATAAAGCATTGACAAACTCATCTAATTTAGTAACTAATTCATTAAAATTATCACGATAATAAATTAATTTTTTGCCATTATATTCCTTCTTATCTAAAGCCGGGATTATATTTTCTAAATCAAAGAATACCGTTTGAACATTATCAATATGTAGTGATAACTCTGCTAAAGATTCAACAAAGTTAACAGTGTATTCTATACGGTTAGAACTTATCGTTAAAGATTTTGAAACATTAAAATCTAACTTAGCAATTTTTAAACTATCACGAATAATTCCCACTGGTAATTTTGGAAATTTTATAAATCTAGTGATTAAATCTAATGATACCTTATCTGGTAAGGCTGGAATACTTGGAGCTTTTTCGGTATTATTGTTATTTACAACATTTACAATATTACTTACTTTATTTGTCCATACCTCATTTGGAGCTTCAATACTAGCCGTTTGAAATTCGTGAGCAACTTCATCAAAGACAATACCACGACCAACAAAATCTTTAGGTTCTATCTTAACAGGAACATTAAAGATATTATAATAATCATTACTATCTGTTAAATGAAGAGCATATCTTGTTAAGAAGTTCATTGAAAGTCTTCTCGAAACAACATTCGTATTATTACAAACTAAAATTACATAAATACCATATCTTTGACATTCACGCGTTATAGTAATTAACTCATCTACTAAAGAATCATTTTCTTCAATAACAGCATCAAAGTTATTAATAACAAACAAAATATTACTTAAAGGACTCTTGGCTACTTCATTATATTTATCCAGTAAACCACCATAAGGTATTAATAATTTCTTACGTTTTTTAATTTCTAAATTAATCATCTTTATTAAGTTATTCTCTTTTTCATCTTCTCCAGCATAAACAAATCCCCCAACTTGGTTGAAAGCCTCAAAAATTCTTAAAGATTCACTACCAAAATCAATACCATAAAGATTAATCTTTTCGGTACGATAATTAGTTAAAAAGCCATAGCAAATAGTTCTTAATAGTTTTTCTCTTTCTTCTTCATCATTACCATAAATAATGGTATTACCATTTTTAATTAAGGAATATTTTAAAACACCAATACTTTGAGATTCTGGAGCATCATATTCCCCAATTATAATATTTAAATCTTCATCAGGATGATAATTATACTTTTGATTTAAATTATCAATTAAAATATTTTCTGGTATTGAATCTAGCCATAAACGTTTAGCACTTACATGTAGGGCATCTGCTGTCTTAATAATTTCGGTCATAATAGCTTTTAATTGTTCGCCGGAAGCACTTACTTTAACAGACTTACCAGCTTGAATACTCTTTAAAGAAACACCAACATCATTGATAAATTGAATTGATTTATCTACTTCTTTGACAACTAAATCACTTGGATAATATTTTGCACCACACCATGCTGATTGTCCCATAGCAAAGTATTCATCATACCCAACCTGTAAATAGAAACGACCCGTTTGTTTTAACAAAGCAGCATCTGGTTTCTTTAACATTTCATTACTATCCTCAGCTGTCTGTACTTTTAAACAAACTCTAAATTTAGTATTGGACCAAATTTGATCATTAACAACCCCACTAGGTTTTTGAGTTGCAAGTATTAAGTGTACTCCTAAAGAACGACCAATACGGGCAACGGAAATTAAATCATCCATAAAATCTGGTTGTTGACTTTTTAATTCGGCAAACTCATCGCAAATAATAAACAAATGAGGAACTGGTTCCTTTAAGCGGCCTTCTTTAAAGAATTTCTGATACTTATAAATATCAATAGTACTCTCTCCTAAAGCATCTCTTGCTTCATTAAATACTCTTTGTCTTCTTTTAATTTCACTATCAATACTAATTAAAGTACGATCAAGTTCCGACTTATCAAGGTTTGTAATTGTACCAGCAAGATGTGGAAGCTTTATGCCAGTTGATTTATTTTCAAATGCATAAGCAAGACCACCACCTTTATAATCGATTAAGATAAATGCCACGTCATTAGGACTATAATTCATAGCAAGAGATAAAACATAAGTAATAATAAACTCTGATTTACCTGAACCAGTCATACCCGCAATAAGACCGTGTGGTCCATGATACTTTTCATGTAAATCTAAATACATTAGATTACCATCACTATCAACACCAACTTCTGTTTTTAAACTAATAGTAGAATCATTAGATTGCCAACGACTCATAATATTAAGCCCCGAAGTCTTACTAACATTTTCCATCTCTAAGAATGTTAATGAGTTAGGAAGCATACCCGCAGTACTTTCAAATTCAATTGGTACATTACTTACTTTTCTTGCTACCCACATCATATCTATATAAGGTTCAACTTCATCTTTAAATTTAATATTTTCCTGATTTTCAAAAGAATTTTTAAGTAAATTAGAATCATTATCTCCTAAAAGAATAAAATTATCACACTTACTAGGTAATCTAGACATTTGATCTTCTAAAATAATTAAACTAAAATCATTATTGTCTTTATCTTCGCAAATATTTTTAATAACATTTAAATTTTTAACCATAGCAAAATCATCAATAATTACTAAGTAATATGGACTTTTTGGACCATCATCACTATGTGATGCTACCTTCCTTTGGTACTCATAATTTAAATATTCATTAAGTCTTTTAGCTTCTTCTATATCACAAGAGAAAAATCTAATTTCTTTATCATTAGAAAAATTATGATTAGTATATTTTAAATAATCCCAATGATTCTTTAATCCTTCGTTAGTAAATACTACTATTTTTAAATCTTCATAAGTATAATAAGCTAAAAGTTGTAATATAACATTATTTATAAAGGGATACTTTTTATAAGAAACACCTAAAATACCTGTAATTTTACCAGTATAAAAAGAATAACCAATTGGAACATTTTCGATGTATTTATATTCATCTATAAGTTTATCAGCTTGTTTTTTTAATTTATCATCATCAATAGTAAAACCATCTTCTGGATAATTAATCTTGGCTTTCATAGTCTCATTACCAGTACCAATACGCACCGTTAAAAAATCATCTTGTTCTACTCTCTTATCCCAGAATGTAAGTTTACCATTATTAATTATTTCGACAATTTCTCTTAAAGGAATTAAATTTTCTAAAAGAATTTCTTTTTGAAAGTTACGTTCTAAATCTAGTTCTTTTCTTTTTGAATTAAGATATCTGCTGTATTTATGCGTAATCATAATATTGCGTTGAAATTGAACAATTTTATTAAAAAGACGAGTTAGCAAAGGCCACAAGAGACTAGATAACAACATAGCAACCCCACTAAGGATTGTTGGCCAACTTTGAGCCCAAGTAGTTTCTCCTCTAGATAATTTTCCAAAAGTACTAAGAGTATTAGCAAATGATACAGCTGCCATTGTAAGCATAGGGGCTAAAACTAAAAATAAAGGTGGTTCATTATTTTCAGTTCTTCCTGGTGGTGGTGATAAAGTAATTTCTTTTTCTTCTATTTTTCTGCGCAAACGAGGAGACTTAGAAAAATAATCATCTTTAGTATATAAATCACTATCTATAATATCTAAATCCTTAGGTTCTGATACCTTAGGTAAGTTAGCTACTTTTAAATTACATCTATCTTCATACACATAAACCGAATTATTAGGATCATTCATTATTATCATATTATAAAGAAAATATATTTTAAAGCCATAAATATCTATATAATCGCCAAAACGAATAATACTCTTTTTATCATTTACAATTAAATTATTTAAATAAATTGGTACTTTTTTTAAGTTTTCTAAAACAATATTATTATTTTCAACATAAACTTTTAAAACATCACCAGTTATCAATGGGTTATTAATAACTATACTACTGTTCTTATTATTGCTTATATTAAATTCTAAATTACCACTATAAGTAAAATATTTAATTGAATCATCAAATAAATTACTTACTCTAATTAAATAAGTCTTATCATCTCTTTTTAGAAAGTAATATTTACCTGGGCTTATTACCGTTTCTAAAATAGGAGCATTACCTTCTAAAACATTAACATAAGGAGTCGAATATAAAACCCAATTATTATCTCTTGCTTCGATATTAATTAGTTTATAAGACTGTTCCTTATCCATATCAAACTTATAAATTCCTTGCATTACGCTTGGCAAAGTAAAAGTAAAAATCTTTTCATTTGTATATAAATCTATCTTCATAATAACTCTATCCTATTCTATTTAATTCTATCATAAATTAATTAGTTTAAAAAGAATAAATATAATACTAATAAAAAAAGTTTCTTTATTTTTTAGTATCTAACTTTAAAAATCATCATCCATTAAAAACTTAAATATAAACTTATAGTCTTAACTTGCCAAACTAAAATTAATTATATTAATAACTAAAATTTATATAACTTTCTATTATATAAAAAAGAATTTAATATTTTAATTAATACCAATAGAAAAGCTTACAAAATTAATAAAAACCTAATTTACAAAACACCCTATTTATGGTAATATTAACTAGCGAAAGGAAGTTAAATAAAATGAAAAAAACAAAAATTATTTGTAGTATCGGTCCATCTACACAAATTTGGGAAAATTTCAAAGGTATTGTAGAGGCTGGTATGAATGTTGCACGTATCAATTTCTCACATGCAACTTTAGAAGAAAGAGAATTAGACTTATCATTAATCAAACGTGCTAATGAAGAAATGGGAGCTAATATTGGTATTCTATTTGATACTAAGGGTCCAGATTTAAGAACTTGTGCATTTGATGGTGATTACATTGAACTTGTAAAAGGTAAAACAATTCGTATTGTTGAAGAAGATGTTTTAGGTAATGCCGAGAGAATTTCTTTCAACTATAAAGGAATCCTTAAAGATTTAGAAGTAGGACAAGCTATTCTATTAGATGATGGTTTCTATAAATTAGTTGTTGTATCTAAAGAAGAAGATGGTCTTACTTGTGAAATCATTAATGGTGGTACTATTAAATCACGTCGTGGTGTTTGTATTCCAGGTGTTAAACTTAATGTTCCATTTATCTCTGATGCTGATAGAGAAGATATTAAATATGCTTGTGAACATGACGGTGACTACATTGCTGTATCATTCGTAAACACTGCTGATGATGTTAAAGCTGTTAGAGATCTATGTAAAGAATTTCATCGTGAAGATATGATCATTATTTCTAAAGTAGAAACTCAATATGCTATCGATAACCTACAAGAAATCGTTGATGCCTCTGATTACATTATGGTTGCTCGTGGCGATTTAGGTATCGAAACTGGTTTAGAAAACTTACCATTATATCAACAAAGAATGATTGATATGTGTCATAAGAATGGTAAAGGTGTTATTATGGCTACACAAATGATGACATCTATGAAAGAAAACATTCGTCCAACAAATGCAGAAGTTACTGATGTTTCTAATGCTGTACTTGCTGGTTGCGATGCTATTATGACTAGTGATGAAACTACTATGGGTAAATATCCAGTTGAAACTATACAATATATGGCTAAGATTGCTATTAATGCAGAACAAATCACTAAATACAATCTTGCTGATTACAAATTAAGAGGTACTGATATTCACAATGCCATTTGTAAATGTGCTGTTGATGCTACTTTAGAATTACCTGTTAAGGCTATCGTTGTATCAACTAAAGAAGGTAAAACTGCTTTAGATGTATCTTGCCTAAGACCAAATGCTTATATTATCGCTACTGTTGAAAACGAAAAAATGGCTCGTATGCTTGCTCTTAAATGGGGTGTTTATACTAAAGTTGTTGGTAATGCTGCTAAAGATACTGATACCTTAGTAGATGAAAGCATTAAGGCTGCTAAAGATATGTTAAATCTAAAATACAAAGATTTAGTTTGTGTTGTAGGTTCAACTCCTAGTGATGCTCATACTAACTTCTTAAAAATTGAAGAAATTTAATTTTAAACTTAATGAAAAGTCTAGTTAATTCTGGACTTTTTTATTGTGCAAATTTTTTTAAAATTCCAATCTAAAAAAAATTAGAAGTTTTTCACCTCTAATTAAATATTTAAATCAACTAAATTACTATCCATAATTGAATATAAATAACAAAAAACTGGTAAATTAGTCATTTCTAAAATATAATTTTTATACCCCTTTAACTGCTCTAAATAAGCAACATCAGTAGTATGTTTTAACTTATAATCAACAATAATGGCCTTATCCCTCTTAATAATTAGTAAATCAATAATGCCATGATTCTCTCTATCACTATTATTATAAATAAATTCATATTCTTTATAAATTTCTTTACTATCATTTAAAATGCCAGTATTAATAAATTTTTCTATACAATTAACTTCAAAAGCATTAAAATCTTTATAATCAGGATTACTAAAATCAGTTATTTCAAATAAGTAATGCATACGTAACCCAAAGTCAATATTTTTTTGTTCTTCTTTACTTCTTAAAGTACTAGTAACTTTGGAAAAATGACTATTTTCTATTTTTTTACTATCCGGAATATACTCATCTACAGCGATAATCCCACCCTTTTCAGATTTTAAGGTTTCTAAATCTTTTTTTACTGATAAATTATAATCTTTAGTAAGTCCCAAAGAGTCAATATCAATATCTTTTATATAAGGTTTTAAATAATCATAAATTGAATTTAACATATCAGTAAACTTACGATAACTACTTCTGGTTTCTCTATCTACTACGCCTTCGACTTTATAAGCCAGTTCATTCTTATCAAACTCCCCAACAATAATCATCTTCTCACGAGCTCTAGTTAAAGCCACATAAAATAATCTCAATCTTTCACTTATCTCTTCTAAAATATACTTATTCTTTAACATCAGTTTAACAACTGTACTATGAATACCATTTTTTACATAAGGAGTTATAAATCCTAAAGTATTATCATAATAAAATTTACTTTTTAAATCATCAATATTAAACTTCTTAAATAAACCAGTAAAATAACAGACTGGATATTCTAAACCCTTCGAAGCATGAATAGTCATAATTTTAACTGAATTAGAAGCCTCTTTGTTTAAAGATAGTTTAATATCTAACCCTTCTTCATAAACCATATTTAGATAATCTAAAAATTCATATGGACTATAACCAAAATTAGTGGCATTATCAGCAATTTTACTTATTGAATCAATCGTCACTAAATGTTCTTTAACATCTCCAGTCGTAATAAATGCTTCTTGGAATTTAAATTTCTCAATAATTAAACGAAATACTTCATTATTTGGCATATTATCAAGTTCCTTAGCTAATTCATATAAAATAGCATAAATTTCTGTTTCAGCATACGACCTATTACTAATAACTTTTAAAATATCTTTATCACTCATATTAAAAAGATAACTACGGGCAACCGCCATAAATGAATAAGAAAACATCGTTCCAAAATCTCTTCTTTTAATTAAAACTAACAAATTGTAAATATTTTTTATAATTGAGATATCTACCGAATCACTAATTGTCTTATCACGATAAATAGTTATAGGAATATTTAAATATTCAAATATTTTCTTGTATAAATTAAAACTACTGGAACGATCCATTAAAATAACAAAATCACCATAATTAACTGGTCTTCTTTGCATCGTTTCCTTATCCATCATTTCATAACCATTAGCTATTTTTTCTTTAATATCACGAGCTACTGTAAAAATTTCAATTTCTTCTTTAGTAAATTTTGAGTCTTTATCATAAGTATAATTTAAAACATCCATATTATAATTTTCTTTATTAACATCATTATAAGGAGTAAGTCCAAAAACCATTTGATGCGACTGGATATAATCGGCACCACCAATAAAATTATCCATAAATAAATTAAACATCATATTAATATTATTTAAAACTTCACTGCGACTTCTAAAATTTTTATTTAAATCAATTTTTAAACCACCATCATTATTTTGATAAGCTTCATACTTACTTTTAAACAATAAAGGATTAGCATTACGAAAACGATAAATAGATTGTTTAATATCTCCAACCATATAAACATTGTTATTTTCAATTAAAGAAATAAAGATATCTTGAATATCATTAGTATCCTGATACTCATCAATTAAAATTTCTTTATACTTATATTTCATCTCACAACGAACGGCATCGTTATTCTTTAAAATATTAATAGCCATTTTCGCAATATCAATAAAATCATAGGCATTATTATCTTTTTTAAATTTATCTAAACGTTTACCTAATTTTTGAATAATAGCAATAATAATCTCTACATAATCTTTTGTTAAATATAGGCTTTCTTTAATTTCATCAAGCGAATTATACTTAGTTAAATCTCCTATTTCATCAACTATCGATTTAACTTCATCTTTAATTTTTTTGATTACTTCATCAGCTCCTCTTAAAACTGGTAACTTAATGACACATAACCTTTTAATGTCTAAATAATCAACCGCACTTATTAAAGGTCTAATAACCTCTTCCATTTTACCTTGAAAAGTATCATCAGTATAATGATATAAATTATCAACAGTATTATTTAAGACTTCTAAACGCATCTTTATTAAAGCCATATAATCATTAACTAATTTGCTTATATTATCATCACTATAATAACTATCAAGATAACTATTTAAAATAGTATCTTTATCATAACGATTATCAAGTTTAGCATATAAACCTAAAACAGCATTAAATATTTCTTTATCATCTTTAACTGTAAAATCACTAATCAACTTTAAAAACGAAGGATTTCTTTCTTGATATAATTCTTCAAAAATATTATTTAACTCTTCTTCTTTTTTTAAAGTCATAATACTAGCATCAATAATATTTATATTCTTAGAAATATTCATTAAATAACTATATTTTTTAACTAAAGATAAAGCAAAAGAGTCAAAAGTTGTAATATAAGCTAAATCTACTTTATCTAACTCTTCTTTTAATTCTGGAACTTTTCTTATTTTACTACGAATTCTATCTTTCATTTCCGCAGCAGCCGCATTAGTAAACGTTAAAACCAGTAAATCATCAATACTAATACCCGATTTAACATGTTCCAACACACGTTCAGATAAAACAGCTGTCTTACCAGAACCAGCTCCTGCTGAAACAATTATGTTCGTCCCTTTTTTATAGATAGCATCTTGTTGCTCACTCGTCCACTTTGGCATTTAAATCATCTCCTAAAATATCCTCTCTGGTTTTATATTCTAAATCAACAATATCTTCTTCCCTTCGATAACAAATTTCTTTATATTTACAAAATTCACAACCAATAAGTTCACCCTTAACTCGTTTGGGATTAATGGGAAAATCACCTTTCCAAATTGCCTCCACTACCTCATTAATCCTTTCGTCAACTATTCTATCAATTTTCGCAATATCACTATCATTAAACAACTTAGCATAATGTGAAAACCCCTTACTAGTTGTTGCCATACCTTTAATGACATCACTTTTTGCATAGGTTCTATCAAATTTAATCAATTCCTCTTCGCTGTCAATTGAATATCCATCAAGCTTTAAAGCTTTCTTACTATCTTCTTCGAAAGAATCAGAATCTACTGTTTTCCCATTTAATATCTTTTGTAAATAAAAGCCCGTAATCTTAATATCTTTATGTAGACCTCTCTTGGTTAAATAAATATAAACTGGCAATTGCAAATGTAACCCATAGTTAATATTATCTAAAGTAGTTGGTACATACCCCGTCTTATAATCGATAATAGCCACTAAATACTTACCATCGTTATCTTCTAAATACTTAATCTTATCAACAAATCCCAAGAAATTAATGGTAATCTTACCTTCTTTTCTTAAATTCAATCTCGTCTCAGTCAAAGTCTTATCATACATAGATTTGCTTTCTTGTTCTCTTATCGTCTTAATAATAAACTCTAAGGTTGTATACAAATTATCTACGTAAAATTTTTCTTTATTAGTTAGTTCTCTTTTTTCCAAATACTTATCATATTCCGTTCTTAAATCAAAGCCTTCATTATACATTTTGCTTAAACAATCATGAAATAAAGAACCTAAAAAAGCTGCAAAAGTATCAACAAAAGGGTCTAACTTCAAAATATTAGCAATATAAAAACGAAAAGCACATAAATAATAATTATTCATCGCCGAATAAGAAAGATTACTCTTCCCATTTAAATACTTATATAAATCATCAAATTCAACTTTTATATAACGATTATCGTAAGTATTATAATTAATATCTGGATAACTGGTCATTAAATCTTTTAAATAATCATTCCTTTCATTATATTTTAAATATCTATCTAAGAATGTTCCTAAATTAATTTTATTATAAAGATGCGAATAATTATAAGGATTAACTTCTTCAATTACTACATCTAAACCTAAATCACTAATTAAAGGACTAGGATAATAAGTACTATAGTTATCTTTTTCTTTATAACTTATATAAACATTAGGATTACTTAAAAGTCTAATCTTTACTTCTTGTTTTTCCCTTTTTAATAAATCTAGTGATGTAGCAAGTCCCAAGCTCTTACGCATTTTATCTTTAATTAATTTATCATCATGATATATCCTTGGCACTATACCTTGATTAAAATTTAAGACAAAATAATATTTATCAGGAAGTAACATATCACTAATATTAATTAAATTAACTGCCTTATCATACTTAGGTAAACTAATATTAATCTTCTTTATATCGCAAGTAACCATTTCTAAAAAAGTATTATCTATTTGGTAATCAAAAGTATAACTATTAAATAAATTAACTATCTTTTCCTTAATATCATCATCTAAAATACATTCTAGGGCTTCACTTACATTTAAAGTCTCTTTTAAAATTCTTAAAAATTCTTGAATTATTTTTGTATTACCAATATTTCTTGTTTCATAAAGATTAAGAGGAATATTAAAGTTTTTAAAGGTCCTATCTAATTCATTAAAGTAAGTATTATCAACATTAACTAAATAAATATCATTAAGACTAACTTTCTTTTTTAATAAATTTCTTATTTTAACTGCCGTACTTACTACTTCTTCGCTACTAGTTTCATAACTAACTACTTGATGTGAAAAAAAATTTTCAGTATTAAAACTTAAATTTACTAAATGATAGAATTCTAATTCTTTAACTAAGGCATCATCTAAACTAATACCAATAGTTACTACTCTTTTAAGACTCTTTTTAAAATAATGGTTATAAGTAATTAAATTATTACTATCTAAAACATTCTTTAATTCTTTTAACTCAGGAGTATCATAAAAAATATTACTCAAATATTCTAAAGCAATATCATAACCATAATTATAATGTTTCATTAAGAAATATAAAGCTTCCTTAGTAGGAATCCCATAGTAATTATTTTTAAACTCTTCTAAAGTATAAAACTTCAAGTTAAGTAATTTCTTTTCTTGACTCAATGTTTTTAGAATAATTTTTTTGATATTATTTGTAGTTATAACCGTATCATAATTTTGTAATTTATCTATCATTTAAAAATGCTCCTTGCTAATTTCAATTTTTCTTGCTAAATCAACTATACCATATTTAGGATTAAAATTGGTCTCTTTTAAAGCGACATTTAACTTTTTTATTATTTTTTTAAATCTTATCGATATTTATTCACTTTTAGTAACCCCTTTGTAATTATTTACTATTTTTAAGATTTTTTTTCAAAACCTATTTGGTTATTCATCATAAAATATATAAGAAGAACAGACGAAAAAATTAGTCTTATATTTTTATAGAAACAGAATTAAAAAATACAGTCAGTGCAACTGGTAATATTAATGAAATACTTACTTTTATTAATTCCGAAGCTAGTGTTGTTAATACCAACAATGTAAAAACAACTGCCGAAGAAGAGACTTTGATACTGGTACAAACACATTAACAGTTAAGTTAACTGATATAAAAGTGGCAGGTACAAAGACCATCACCTTTCAGGTTACGAAAAAAACATAATGATTATTTTTAAATATCTAGTTATACTAAGTGTTACTCAAACACTATAATAACCAAAAGTAATAGTCCTATAGTTACTAGCATTTATCTTAATTCCATTAATAAATGTAAAACACTACCTAAATAAATAAAAGTATCAGTTGTATTTTCTAAAGAATCCTTTAATTCTAAATAATTATAAACAACTGTATTTATATTAATTCTTTGCATAATACTCATCTTATAAGATAAAAAGTGCTTATTTTACTAGACTTATCCTTATCATTTTAGTATAATCTAAAGTCATGAAGAGGGATTATTTATGAATGAAGAAACTATAAAAGAAAATGCTGAATTATGTCAAAAAAAAATAAAAGTTTGTGATCAATTATTTGCTAAGACTTATCAAGCTTCTAGAGGAAATATTTTATCTAGAAAAGATACAATCGTTATTAAAGATAAAATTGGTAAAATAAAAGAAAGTATTCAAGAAGAATTAAATTTTTATCAAGGATTTTATCAAAATATCTTACTTGGCTTACCAATTAATGTTGATTTTAACAAACTTAATTTAATTAAACAAAAACAAGCCTTGTTAACCGGCTCTTTAAAAACTATAATTAATGTACCAGAAATTCCTGATGTATATAGAAATGATATGCTAAAGTTTATTATAAACAGATTAGAAAATGCTACCCTTGTTAATAAAAACAAAGATTCTATTAAAAAAAAGCACTAATTATCTATTAATTATCTTAAGTAATACTGTTAAAACAATAATAACAGCACCCGCTATTATCGTCATCTTAGCAGGAGTCTCCCCCATAATTGATACCATGTTATCATAAATAGTCATTCCGGTATCAACAATAAATGTTTTAACTTTGTTAAAAAACTCTCCTAACTGTTCTGGTAAGTTTTGTTCCCAGAAATCTAATAAATACATAAAAATCACTACTTTCTATAAATTAAGTATAATATACACTTGCTTTTTTTGCAATTACTTGATAGAATATTTTAGGTAATGGCGGAATTGGTGAAGTGGTTAACACACCGGATTGTGGCTCCGGCACGCGTGGGTTCGACCCCCACATTTCGCCCCATTATGGAATGCTTAAAAGACTATCTAAATTAGATGGTCTTTTTTCATATCCTAGTATTTTATTAATTTTACAAAGTAATCTTATGCTTTTTTTTACAATCTAGCATAAAATTATCAACATCAGAAAATAACTTATCACAATTATTAAACACAGTATGATGATTTCCTTCATAAATTATAAAAGTAGCTTTTAATCCTAAATTTTTATATATGGCTTCTTGTTTTCTAAATCTATCTTGAATTTTTGTTCCTAATACCTTATTAATAGCATTTACTTCACTATCACTAAATAAATTAAATTTAGCCCGATAATTACCATTGGCATCTCTTGTAAAAACTTGATTGCCATCTTTATCAATTAAAGGGGTACTATTACCACACTCATCTTTTAAAATTTGGACATTTCCATCTTTATCTAAATAACGATAATCCAAAAAATAAGGTATAGCTGAATCAGATTTATCTTTATCACCCATATAATAAAAGAAAAAGATATTACTAAACTCTTTAAAATCAAAATGTTTTAAACCACTTATTCCAGTTGGATAAATAAATTCATATCCATCATAAGAACTTATAGGCATCGACATAACTCCGCCAGTACCACCTGCTACTATCGCTTTAACAATTTCTGGGTGCAATAAGGCAAAATGAGAAGCAAACTTCGAGCCCTCAGAATAACCACAAAGAACAACTTTCGAAAAATCACCTATTTGCTCCTCTCTTAATACATTAATTGCTGTATCAATCATAGCTTTATGTTGAAAATCTAAATTGTTATACATGTACATTTCTTTAGCAAAGTGCTTATCTTCACCAACTAACCTAAAATCGTTTAACAAGCAATCTCTTCCTAAAAAATTAGGGCGAAAATTTGTTAATCTAGGAACAAAAGGAATAATCATTGGATTACCTTTTTCCAAACATAAATGCATCATCATTTTATCAATTGCTCCGTATTTACCATCCACAGATTTTTTAATAAATTCTATTAAATCTGATATACTTTCACAATTTTTAGAATAATCTCCTGGCAAATTACAAGCATATATAAGCTCTGGTTCGTTATTTAAATTTTGGGGAATAAGTATTTGAAAAGGAAAATAAAATCCTAACTTGGGATTAGCATCAATATCTATATAATTTACTTGATATCCTCTAAAATTCATTTTTTGCATATAATCACTATCTTTCTTACCTAAATTATATCATAAATTCTAAACTTTTCTTTCCTACAAAATTACTCTCCACCATCTAAAAAAGACTATCCATTTTACTAGATAATCTTCTACTATTAAATTCTCATAAATTTATTTTTAACCTTACTCCAAACTACAATACTAGCTAAAGCTAAAATAAGAATTGGTAACATCGGTAAGAAAGCTCCTGTTTCAGGATTTTTATAATCTTTTTTAGTTTCTTCTTCTTTCTTATCTTCTGAAGGAGTATTTTTATCTTCCTTATCATCATCTTTAGATGGAGAATAAATTATCTCATTATTACTAGTATCAGTAATTATATTACTTGTTAAATCCACCTTTAAAATATTACTAAATTTATTACTACCAACTACTTGAGCTTTATAAAAATAAGTCTTACCAGCCGTAGTTGTATCATCAACTAAATAAACAGAAATATCTCTTTCTTCACAAGAAATGCTATTCTCTGTAATTTTTGTATAAGTTCCATCTAATGCCTCAGCTCTAAAAACAACACAATATGGAATATCCTCATCAGCTTGTTTAGTATAATCTATTTTAAAATTATAATTTACTTTACCATTTGATATCTTCATATTAAGTTTAGGTACTATATCAAAATGATTACTTTTAGCATAAGTTTTAGCAAAATCTGTAATCTTATCACTATCAAAACCTAACTTAAAATCACTTACATAGGAATCTTCTAATTCAACACTTTCCCCCTTATCATTCTTTTGATTATACTTATAATCAGTATAATCAAAAGAAACATTATATTTATCAAAATTACTTTCATATTTTCCAAGATAAGCCGTAGAATAAATGCTGTCAACATTACTTAACCCAAAAAGACTATCTAAAAAAGCTTCAAATATCAATTCTATACAATAATCCCCACCATTATTTGCACCAGTTGGTGTACTACCAGCATACTTATATTCTATATAATCATCAGTATAACTAAGAGAAAAATCTTGTTTTCCTTTAGTTAGAGATATCTTCTTATTATCTGTATCAATACTAGCTTCCATATCTCCTAAAGTAACTTTATACTTTTCACTAACTACTTTATTAAATTCTGTTACAACTTCATTAACAGTAAATTTCTTTGCATCAACTCTAATAAATATAATTGGTACTAACATAACCAATAATAATAATAAATTTCTTTTTTTCATACAACCCTTTTTCTTTCTAATTTATTTTTTTTCTAAAGTACTTCTTAATGTTTTATAATAATCTGGCTCAATTAAATCAATAGCATTTATACTACATTCTAAAGACTTTTTATATTCACCCTTAAAGAATAAATTTTCTGACTTAATTAAAGCTATATCTAAATTATTATTTAAAGAACGATATCTATTACCATAAACGATACTCATTTCGGCCATATAAGCACTTTTAACTACTTCTTTAGCTGTATTATATAGTTTAACAGCTAAATCTCTTGCTGTATCAACTCTAACATTTAAAGTCTTAATAGAAATAGGCTTTTTATTTAGTTCTACTTTAACATCATCAATAGCTTCTTTAGCTTCTGCCATATAAGTATAATAATAATCAGGAACCATAGGTAAAGAATACTCATTTAATTTACATTTAGCTTTAATAAGTACTTCTTTTATCTGGTCTAATTGCTCTCTTGCTTCTAACTCATCTTCCTTTAGATTACCAAAAGTATCATAGAATGTATTTAACTTTTCTGCTACCTCATCTAATGCTCTATCTAACTTTTGCATTTCTTTAGAAAGTCTTGTATAAGCAACAGTTTTATTACGATGATGACTAACTATTACTTCATAATTCTTCTTAATATCTTTAAGTTCCTTAGATATCTCTTCTAAAATATCTAAATCACTATCAGTAATATCATAAGAATACTTATAATCACTAGTCTTTCTTCTTAACTCATTATTATTTCTTTCTAATTTATTTGCACGCACTAAAACACTTCGCATCTCATCATCAAAAGTTTTCTTAGCTAGTCTTTCTTTATCAAACTCATTATATAAATTATCAAAATAATCTAATATTGTCTTTAACTCTACTGAAGAATCAGTAATATTTAAAACATTAATCTTCTCTAAAGCCGTTGCTATCTTTTTATTAGCATCTTTAATACTATTATCAATATTTAAATAATCTAAGTTATAACCACTTCTTTCCATACTATCTTTAATAGACTTAATATCTTCAATCTTTCTTGGTATTAACTTAGTTCCCATTAAAATAATAGATGGACCTTCTTTAATAACTAATTCTAAATTACCAATCATATTATCTAAAGCTTTAATAATTTTATTAACTTCACTATAGTTATTACCTTCCATAGCAACTTCAAAACTACTAAATAATTTATCAATATTTTCAAACTGTAATTCTACTGGTTTACTTATATAAGTATACTCAATTTTATGGTTATTATATTCATTTAATACTAAACGATATCTTGTCTTTAAAGATGTTGCAATCTCTCTATTCTTTCCTTTAGATAAAGTAATTTTTTTAATCTCTTTAAGTAAATAATCACTCTTAGCTTTTACTAAATAAATATCAAATTCTACGGTTCCTAATAACTTATTTAATTCTTTATATTTCTTACTATCATATAAATCTTCTAACTTTAATAAATTATCTGTAATATGCGGAATATCTTCCTTTTTTATAACATCAAACCTTGTTCTTAAATTAGTATAAACTTCTTGCATTAAATCATTATTAACAAATTCTTCAACAGTTTGTAAACTACTCATTATATCAGAAGATATTATTTGATTCTTATCTCTTTCTAACTCTTCTATTTCTTGTTTATACTTATTTTTTCCTTTTTTATTAATTTTATTTAAAACAATAATAATAATTAAAACAGAAACTATATAATAAGTTACTCCTAGTAAAATAAAGGTTGTTTTATTCATAAGTACCACCAATACTTTCTTATATCCTATACCATACTTATTTAAATTTTATCATATTTTTATTGTTTAGTCATCTAAATCTAATTCATATGGACTATCTATAGTACCTTCACCTTTAATAGTTAAATGACCATTAATATTTATAATAGGAATCATACTACAAGTATTATTAACTTTTGTATATGATATCTTTCCATCTTTATTTATAACAGTTATATAAGCTCCATAATAATAACTATAAGGTGTCGAAGTACAAGTATCTTTATTTAAGAATAAATAATTATTTTGATTATTAAACTTAGAACTAAAACCAATTATACTTGCCTCATCAGCACTTAATATGCCTACTTTACTACTATATTTACCACCATAGTCACGGTCCCCTGCATTACATACTAAACTAGGACTATCTTCATCAAAAAGTCTTTTATTACCACCATAAGTTATTTGATTATAATACTTAGTATAGGTTGTATCTACACAGTAATCCTTAGTAACTAAGTATTCATCATACTTACTTATATTTTCTTCATACCAAGTATTTAAGACTTGAAAAGCACTACTAGTATTAAAAGCAACTGTTTCTTCTTTATTAGAAAACTCATTAAACTGATTATCTATTATATTATTTACGAAAGCAAGTTTTATAGAATTATCACTATTAATACCTACAATTCTTAAGATATAATCATCTATTTTAAAATAGTTATTTACGGGGTTTCCTCTAAAATAATAAGTATTATCTATTTTAACTAAACCGGTCTCTATGGCATCACTAGTATAATCAATATTATTTATAATATTAGGATTATCCTTTAATAATTTTTCTATAAAAGTAGGTTTAATGATTTGATCAGATGCTACTACTTCATAAGTACTATAGAAAGTATTTTTATCTTGACTAGTAGCAGCATATTCATCTAACCATAATCTTAAATTAAGTCTTATACTCTTATTAGGTTCTAAATCATATTTATATAACCTTTTCTTTTCTTTAATATTAGAATCACTATTCTTTAAAGTTTTTAAATCACTTAAAAGAGTTGGTTCTAAAGTTATATCCCCATTTATATAAGTTTTAACTTTATTGCTATTAATAGTAGTAGTATTTAAAACATCTAAATATAATTGAATAGTCTTTATATTACTACACTTATTAGTTATAGATATACTTCTTACTGATGAACCCTTACCATCACTATCTTTAAGTGCTTCAGGATTAACTAAGTTATATGTTAATTCATCACTATATATTATATCAACACAAGAAGTTGTATTTGCCATTATATTACTATTATCTATCTTCCATAAGGAATAAAAGACACTAATATTCCCAAGTAATACTAATATTATTGCTAAAATTATCAACCTCTTTTTATAAAATTCCTGCATATTATTATCCTCTTACTTTAATACTAATATAGCAAAGTCTTTTAGTCAAGTTATTTGTTTTCTTTAAGTATATTTATTTTAAATAAAAAGCAAGGTATTAACCTCACTTAACAATATGGTTGATGACATAACATTTAAGTAAAAGTCATTAAATTTGTATGTCATATTCTATCTTAACTTTTTAACTAATACTTTATTTAATAGATAACTGATATGGATCACCACTTGATCCTGTACCTGCACTAATGGAGATGTTAGATTTTAAATAAAGTGATGGATATACATTGACATTTTGATTGTTAGGAAGAACTACAGGTTCCAGTGGCTCATATTTAATTTTAGTACTAGTAGATGTAGTAAATTTAGCAGTATCGCTAACTTTGCCTCTAATGTCAATATTTAAAACATTTAAATCTCTAGCATCACCATAAAGATTTAAAAGCCATTGTACATGAGAAGATTTATATAAATAATTATTATCTTTGCAATCAGAAACATCAGAATTTTTCCAATTATTTAACGCAGTTTGCAAACAAGTAGTTCTATTAGCAGTGGTACCACCAGATGTTGCATAGCCATAATCGCTAGCATAAATCAAGCCTACTTTACCGGTCCATGCCGAAATTTCATCATTATTGGTGTTTACACTTCTTTCTCTTTCATAAAACATTTTTGCGGTCACATCGGTAATTGTTGAACTCGCACCTAAATTCCACATTACATTTTCTATTTTACTTCTCGTTACATCGTTTTTTAATGTAGTCGTATAATATGTTCCACTGTTTAAATTTTGTTGTAGGGTAGCATTTGCCCAATAACCACCCGATAGATTTTCATCCCAAGCTATAGTGCCTATACTCTCTGATTTTACAATTTTAACTAAATTTTCCTTGGTTCCATCAGACTTAGTTATATTATTAAATAAACCAATTATACGCCATTTTTCACAGGTGCTGTCAGATTGATTAGTATAATCACTACAGTTAAAATAGACATAATTATCCGGATTGGCTCCTATATATCTTATGTTACCATCGGGATCATCATTAGCAAAATTGACTGTATCACTTTGGGCCAATTCAATAATTTTATCAGCGATAAGATATTTTTTAAAATAAACGTTACATTTAGTTCTTTTACTTAAATTATTAACTAATAATCCCCATTTTTCAACATTCCACGTTCCAACTGCATCATTATCACAAACAACTTTCTCTACTGCATAGCCATCATTTTTACCAGGAATTGTACTAGAATACTCACCATCAATATAAGCACCAATTACAACATCACCATAAATAAAATCACCAACAGTCGTTCTAATTACGGCTTGTCCCTCCGATATGAAGAATTTAGAGTAAGCAAAATACAAACACAATAAACAACACAATACACAAGGTACTGCTATATATACATATCTTGAATAATTTCTCAACTTTCTTTTAAGTTCCATTCTTTTTAAAGTCTTTTTTCTATCAAACTTTGCCATAGCACTTAACCTCTACTATTTTTATTATTTCCAATTAAAAATAATTAATACTAAACAACCAATAAATCTTTAGAATACCTGTTTACATACTTTACACTTTTCATAGAGTTAAATACTCTATGAAAAAGTTAGGTGAATACTTGCATCAAAGCTTGTTTGACCATGAATTTGACTAGAATAGATTTTAAAATCAAGAAAAGCTTTACAGCATTAAAACTAGTAAAAACCTAGCAACTTTACATAAATTTTTGACTAGAAATTTGACCACAATTAATAAAAAATTAAGCCACTTACCTATAGCAATATAAACAATTATATGATATAGTTTATATATAAATTAAAAATAAGATACGAAAATACTGTTTCATAGAGTATTTAACTCTATGAAATTTTTAAGTTAAAATATATTTTACTCAAAACCTAATATTTTATACTAAAAAAAGCAGGTTCCCCTACTTTTCCTCTTTACAAACTTCATCTAAGTCTTTTATTAAATTATCAATATCTTCTTCATTAGGTGTTCTAACGCCACTTGCAAAGGCATGACCACCACCATTATACTTAGCAGCAATCTCATTAATAACTGGACCTCTACTACGAATATTTACTTTATAAACTTTATTTTTAGTATCATAAGATATAAAAGCCCAGGCTTTAACTTCTTTTATAAAATTAAAATTATTAACCATATTACTAGCTGTACCACTATCAACACCAAATTTTTCTATTAATTCATTATCTATTTTAATATAAGCAAAACCATTTTCGGTAAGAATTAAATTCTCAGCCAAATAACCTTGGAATCTAATTTCATTAAGTGGTCTTTCATATAATTTAACATATAACTTTGAAAAATCTAAATTAGTTTCTTCTATTAAACGACTTACTAACTTAAAAGTCTTAGCAGTAGTATACGGAAGTAAGAATCTATCACTATCGGATACAATTCCACAAAATAAGTTTTCGGCTACATGTAGTGGCATTTTTAACTTTGTATTAAATATTAATTCCGTAACTAACTGAGCTGCTGAACAACTAGTGGTATCAACTAGCTCAACATCCCCCATTTTATCTTCAAAAGGATGGTGATCGATTTTTATAACTTCACTGTACTTACTAAAAGTTATTCCATCAATACGATAGATATTAGGAACATCAACTACAATTAATAAAGGATTAACTAATTCATCTTCATTTATTTTATCTAAAGTTCCATAAGTCTTAAAACGAGCCACACCACTACCAACAGCATAAACTTTCTTATTAGGAAAAGTCTCTCTAATACTATCTCTTAGAGCAATCTCGGTAGTTACCGCATCAGGATCCGGTCCAATATGTCTAGCAACTACAATTGTGTCATATTTTTTTATCTTTTGATATATCTTTTTATATATTGGATTTACCACAAAAATACTCCTGACTAATTATTAAGAAAACTATATGTATCTCTAGCAATCATAACTTCTTCATCAGTTGGTATTACATAAATAGGTACTGATGAGTTAACAGAAGAAATAATGCCTTCTTTACCAAATCTAGTGGCTTCATTTTTTTCACGGTCAATCTTAATACCTAAAGCCCCTAATCTATCAACAATCATACGACGAACATGAGCAGAATTTTCACCAACTCCAGCGGTAAATACTAACATATCGCATCCACCTAATTCAACATAATATTGAGCTATATATTTTACAATAGAATTTACTAGTAAGTGATGAGCTAAAATAGCTTTATGATTACCATTACTAATTTGAGCTTCAATATCTCTAAAATCACTAGAAATACCACTGATACCTAACATACCACTCTTCTTATTTAAAATCTTATCTACTTCTTCTAAAGACATACCAGTCTCTTTCATAATATAAGGAATAATAGAATAATCTATATCACCACAACGAGACCCCATAACAATACCTGCATTTGGAGTAAAGCCCATTGTTGTATCAATACATTTACCATCACGAACAGCTGAAATTGAACCACCTGAACCAATATGGCAAACAATAACATTGCAATACTTACGGTCAAGTATTTCAGAAGCCCTCTCTGATATATACTTATGGCTTAAACCGTGAAAACCATATTTTCTAATCCCATACTTTTCATACCATTCATAAGGAACTGGATAAATATATTGATCTTCATCCATAGTTTGATGAAAAGCTGTATCAAAACATCCTACTTGTAGGGCATTAGGAATAGCCTTTTGGAAAGCTTCAACTCCCATAATATTAGCAGGATTATGTAAAGGTGCAAGTGGAATAAGTTTTCTTAATTGTTCCATAACATCATCATCAATAATAACAGACTTATTATACTTATCTCCACCATGTACTAGGCGATGTCCAACACCCTTAATCTCATCTAAATCTTTAATAACTCCCTTTTCTAAAAGAGTTTTAAGTAAAATATCTACTGCTACACTATGATCTTTTAATTCAGCTTGATATTCTTCCTTTTTACCATTTTGTTTAATTGTATAAATACCATCATTAATTCCAATTCTTTCAAATATTCCTGAAATTAACACTTTAGCCTCAGGCATTTCATATAATTGAAATTTTAAAGAACTACTACCGGCATTTACTGATAATATTTTCATTTTTTCCACCTCTAGTCCATTATACTAAAGTTTAGAAATAATATCTATCTTTTAATAATAAAAAAATCCTTATTTACGATATTTTTCGGTCTATAAGCCTGTAATTCTAGTGCTTCTTCATCTATATGGGTATTATCAAAATTATATCCATACTCATTTACAGTATCACTATATCTTTTTTTTAAATCATCTAAATAAATAAACTCTCTTGTTTTATTTTTACTATATTTTACTTGCATACATATCACCATTTTTAGTATGTTTATAAAATATCTTTTTATACGAAAAAAGCAGGAACAAATCCTACTTTATTTTTAATTTTTAAAACATTTTTCTTTTAAAACTAATATTAATTTGGAATATAACTTAAAATCTTACTCAATTTCTTTTTCTACATACTTTGCCACTAAATCTTTAATAGCATTTACGTAAACATAGGCTATCAATAATCTAGTGGGGAACTATAAACTCCCCATTAGATTATCAAGAGCCACTTTCTCTATAAAACATCATCAAATTCGCTATTTACTTCATTTGGTTTTACCGTAATAACTTCCCTGTTTTTAACACAAGTATGAATCATATCTTTATAATTAATTAACTCTTCATACAGATAACATTTACTTAATAAAGGATTAATTACCGGATGTTTAGGTACAAAAATAGTACAACAATCTTCAAATGGTAAAATAGAAGTTTCATAAGTACCAATCTTTCTGGCTAATTCAATTATCTCTAATTTATCAAAACAAGCAACTGGTCTTATTACTGGCATTTTTACAACTTCATTAATACAACTCATACTATTTAAAGTTTGACTAGCTACTTGACCAATACTTTCTCCATTTACTAAAACCTTACAATTACTTCTACTAGCTATAATAGCACTTATTCGATACATCATTCTTCGCATAATGGTAATTAAATAATCATTAGGAATATTTTTATAAATAGATTCTTCTATCTCTGTAAAGTTAATAATATGTACTTTAACATAAGAATCATTATATACAGATAACTTTCTTGCTAGTTCTAAAACTTTATTTCTAGCTTCTTTTGAAGTATGAGGAGGTGCCTCAAAGTAAATACATTCTATCTTTACTCCTCTTTTAATTGCCATATAGCCACTAACAGGAGAATCTATACCCCCACTTAACATAAGTAAGCCCTTACCAGCAACTCCTACAGGATAACCACCAATACCTAAAATATCTTCAAAATAAATATAACTAAAGTCTTTTCTAATCTCGACATTAACTTCTAAATCCGGATTATGAACATCTACTTTTTTATCTTGAATATTCTTTAAAATATGACCACCTAAAGTAGCGGCTATTTCCATACTACTACCTGGATATTTCTTATATGATCTTTTAACAACTACTTTAAATGTTTTAAAATCTTTATCATTTAAAAGACTTATTAAAGCTTCTTTTATACTTTCTAAATCATTACTAAGTTCATAAGCAATAGTCATCTTATGAATCCCAAAAACACATTTTAACTTTTCAATAGTCTTATCAAAATCAGTAGTCTTTATAAACATTCTAGAAGCATCATAACTAGTAGTATGATCTATATTACTTAAAGCATCTTCAACATTCTTTTTTAATGCTTTTAAAAAGAAATTAATATTATCTTTTTTAGTTGTTAACTCTCCATATTTAATAATTATAAGTTTTTGCATAATTTCTCACCTCACTTAGTTTAGCAAAAGTAATAATAAATAACAAGAAAAAAAGCAAGTCTTCTTCTTAAAACTTACTTTTCTTCCTTTAAATACTTTATTTCATACTTATCTAAATCACTAATAGTAATATCTTTTTTATTTAAAGCATCTCTTACATATTCTTGAGTTCCATCATTAAAATAAACAATAATTTTACTACTCATCATACAAGGAAATGAGTATTTGTATTTATCATCTTGATAAAATTCTTCTAAGGCATCGGCACATACATCATCACTTTTAGAAGTATTTTTAATATCCATTACTTTTCTATCATATGTAGTTATTTGTTTATTAGTATTTTTATTACTTTTATCATAAAAGAAACCAAACATAATAAAGAAAATAGTAACTATAACAAAAACAACTGCAAACTTATATTTTTTCATAACTATCTCCTATGCTACTTAAAGCGTAATATATTTGAAGTAAGAAGTCAATATTAATCTCTTGTCTCTGGTTTATAAACAGTACCCATAAATATTATTTCACCATTATTTTTATTTCTAATAAAGAAAAGAAAGGGTTTATTGATTTTGATTACTATTCTTTCTCTAATTCTAGGCATAGCACAACCATCAACTCCTGATACCACTGCGGTAGAGGCAGCTTTTATGCCACATTCTACTACATCAATGCTTGCCTTATATAATATTTTTTTAACCCAATAATTATTATTATAAAAGACCATAAAATAAGTACCATCTTGTTTATTTCTTTTTTCATCTAAAAACCCGTCTCAGCATTTGCTAGAAAATAATACCATCAAAACAATACTTATTGTAACTGCCAATTTAATCCCTTATCTTTACTTATAAAAATTATTTTCTTATCTTCATAACCACTACCATCATCCCTTTTCTCATAGACAGAACATTTAATTTTTAATGTATCTTCTTCATAATAAGGTAAATCTTCAATCGTAATAAATTCGATGCCAGTATTCTTATAAATAAAATTAGCATCATAAAAAGTTTTACCACCATCACTGGTAACTTTTAAACCACCAACTCGCCCATCGAAATAGATTTTATCATAAGAAGCAAATCCTAAATTCCTAGTTAAAAATTCATATCTTGCATCACTTTTCACTTGAATACTACCATCAGTTATATAATAAAAGTTTTTACCACCATCCATGCTTTTTACTACTTTTACCAGTAATTTTTGCCCTAAAGCATTATCAACTTTAACAAATCTTAAAACCGTTTTATCAAACTTCTTTTCATATAATACCTCTGCCTCTTCAGGTAATAAATAGTAATCACTTTCATTATATGAATTATCATAGTTATAAATATCTTCTCTATCAGTACTAATTAACTTTTTCTTTTTATCCCTCTTTAAGACATCTCTTGCTCTTGCTACAATATTCCCATTATCATCATAATAAGTATAATAAACCTCCAAAGAATCTTCATTACTAATATATGGGTCACTAGTAATTTTTCCAAAATTTCCATTTATTTTAACTTTAGTCCCCATTAAAAAAGGACCATAATAATTATAATAATTAACATCAACATATTTAATAAAAGAATTAACTACAGCTACATATTTTTTATTATCTAAAGTAACAGTATGCTCAATTGGTATTTTATATAAAGCAATAATAGCTATAAATGGCATGAATACTATTAATAAAATTATAAACAGAAAAAAACATATTAAACAACATATAATATTAATTCTTTCTCGCCAAGTTTTATTACAAATACTTTTTATAATGCCAATACTTATACTAATTAAAGATAGAAGTATAATAATATTAATTACCCACATTCTAAAACGAATATTAAATAAATAGAGAACAAAACTTAAAATAATATTAAAAATTATAAATATTCCTGTTATAAGAAAAATATTTTGTTTTAATTTAAGAATTAGCTTACTCATCACTAGCCTCCTTAAGAACTATACTTTGTTCATAATTACTTAAATAATTATCTTTTAAAATCAACTTCTTATTTTTAATAACAAAATTAGAAACATTAGGTATTTTAATATCATCACTCTTTTCATTAATCTTAGTACGATAATAAATTAATTCTTCATTTTGAATTTCAAACTTACCACTAGAATCTTCTAAAGTTATATATTTATGTTTAATTTTATCGATTTCATAATATACTTTTAAACTAGCAGTCCATTCATTTTTAGTTTTGCCTTTTTCAACATCAGGTAAAAAATATACTTTTAAATCACTATCTAGGGCATCTAAAACTTTAAAAGTAGAAATATTTCCAATCTTATTATTATATTCTTCTATTTCTTTAGCATTACAATAATTTCCATCATAAACAGTATAGGATATCGTATTATAAATGAACTTTCCTTTTACACTATAATCAATTATCGTAGTATCAGCATCATAATCATAATAATAATTAGTATTATTGCACGTTAAAGTACTTAAAGTATTCAAAAAATTCTTTTGTTCGTTAATTAAAACATTTTTTCCTCTTAAGTTTTTTAAAGAATAATTAGTATCATTATTTTTTATTAGAAAGGAAAATTTAGGTACTCCTAGCCTTATTAATTTATCTTCAAAGTGATTATATCTTAAAGGAACAACATCATAACCAAAAGGAATTAGTTTAAAAAAAATTATAATTAAAATAATAACTATAGGAGTTAAACTTAAAAGTAACTTCTTAACAACTTGTTTTTTTATTTTATTTTTTTCGTGCTTTAATATGTATTCAACATTAATATTCTTTTCTTGTTTAATCTGTAAAATACTATAAATATCTGTATCTAAAGCTTCCGCTAATTTTTCTAAAATAGTTATATCAGGAAGACTCAAACCTCGCTCCCACTTACTAACAGCTTTATCCGTAACATATAGTATTTTTCCTAGTTGCTGTTGGGTTAGATTTTTTTCTTTTCTTTTTTCGGCAATAAATTTGCCTATTAAATTATTATCCATAACTCGCACTCCTAAAAACATTATACTATAAAATAATATTTTTAAACTCTACTATTAGTTTAGTTTGATTTTTATCATAAAAAAGTCATAGAAAAAAGCCACTTAATCAAAAACTAATTAAATGACATCTTCTAATTTATAAGTGGCATAACCTTCATAAGCATAACTAGCATCTATACCTTTCATATAGACATTTCTATCATTAGCTTTATCGGTTAAAGCATTTTTTAATAAAATATTAATTTCGGTATCTTTAATTGGACTTCTTTCCATAGCCAGTAAATAATCCTCTTTACAAACCTTACTCCAATCAACAACTTGTCCTAAATTTTTCTTCAAAATTAAATCTAACCAAATACGTATGCTACGACCATTACATTCATAAAAAGGGTGAGCCACATTCATTTCTACATATTTTTTAATAATATTATCGTAATTATCCTCGGGCATTGTATCAATTGTCTTTAAAATATCTTTTAAATATAAAACAGAAGCAAAGCGGAAATTGCCTTTAGCTATATTTACAGTTCTTATTTTTCCAGCAAAATCATAAATATCATCAAACAAGTACTTATGTATCTCAGCTAAACCTTTAAAAGTGCCAACCTCAATGTTATTAATTTTACCACTATCATAAAGGTCTAATGCTTTTAATTTTGTAATCTTTTCTTCTGTTTTTGAAAGCTCAATTTCATCTGTTATATTTAATTTATTTTTAAGCATATTTTTACCTCTTACTTATAATGTTCATTTTAAAATTAAGCATTACCTTAATAACTAATATTTTTTGCTTTAATTGGCACTTCTATTTCAAAATTATCAGCCACCTTCCAATAATAAAACTCAACATTTCCTCCTAAAGTATCAATTTCTTCAATAAATTCTTTAGGAAGGTTATCAATATTTTTCCGATAATTATAATTTTTATCACAAAAATACTCTTCTAAGCAACTAGTAAGCCATCTTTTTTTACTATTTGTAATAACAACACATTTTCTATTTTCCAAAATACCTTTAATATCATCAAATAAATAATTAAGACTATCGGCAAAATTACCATAATGACGATGCCACTTATAATAAGATAAAATATATTCTTCTTCATCATTATATAAATCAAGATACATCTTTTCATCTCTTTTATAGGGATTTTCTATTGTAATACAAAATGAATTATCATCTAAATAATCATATTCTTTGGTATCACCTTTTTTATAAATATGATATTTTACTCCTAAAGTATCAATATACTTTATTATATTTTCTGGGGTTTTATCAAAATCTATTCTTCCTTTAAACATAGTTCACTACTCCTAACAATTTTAATTAAATAACTAGTCTATTTTAACAATTCTTTTCTATCTTCTATTTCTTTTATTACTGATGAGGCCATTGGTCTTTTTTCTTTAGTAGGAATAAACTTATCAATAAAGTTATTCTTTTTATTTTGTTTTAAAGCCAAGTAAGCAAAAGAACAAAATACTACAGCCCCAATAAAGTTAACAAGTAAATCTTTCATGGTATCATTTAAACCTATATCTAAATAACCACCATCAATAGTTTCTAAAATATAACCATTTTCATCATAAATCACGGTTTTTCCTATTGAAGATACTACTATGGCTTTATTTTTACCTGAAGGATTTAAGGCCACTGAGGATATCTTCTTAACAACCGTATCTTTTTGCATATCCAAATCAAAAAATTTATCACTGCTATATTCAAAAAATTCCCACAAAACGCCAATTGTCATCGAAAAGCAAAAAGCTACTAAGCATAAGTAAAAGGGTGATAAATTAACATTTTTACTATTTTTATTTAATAAGTCAATTAATGAAAACCCTACGGCGGCCGCTAAGAAACCATTTATAGTATGTAAAATAGTATCCCAATACGGAATTATCCCGTAAAAATTATTAATTTCTCCTAATATCTCAGCAGCGAAGATAAAGAAATAAATAGTAATTTCTAACCCACTTGGTAAAGTTATGGTAAACTTATTTTGAATAAATAAGGGAGCAAATAAAAGAATTAATGATAATAAACATAGTAAAGCATTATTAATATTTCCTTTTAATAACTGTAAAACCATACATACTATAACTAAAAAACGCAAAATTAAATAAATAGCCAAGGAACTTCTTTTAGTTTCTTTATAAGCCATTTTAACTAATTTAGAAACGGATAATTTTTTCTTTTTCATTTAATACCTCAAATCTTTTATTTAAAATTTAAATAAATTAACCCCAATTTCTTCATCATAGAAGCGGTCTACACACCCATCAATAATATTTATTATCATCTCGCAAGTTGTACTAACAAATGCCTTATTAAGATGTCCCCCAAAGGTCTGTCCTTTAACATTGGAGCAAGTTATATGAAGATGGGTATAAACTTCATCATTTTTAGTATTTATATTTCCCATTAAGGAAATTATTTCAAAATCACCAACAAATTCATTTTTATAATATTTTTTCTCACTTAATTTATAAACTCCTGCCTCAAAACTACTAACGGCACCGATTGCTAAAACAGAGGCTAATTTGATATTTTCTTTTATCGCTATATTATGTAGTTCCCTAACTATTTCCTCATCTTTATCAATTCTTGCTACTATAGTATTATTAAATCTTTTATATTCCATTTTAAATTTCCTTTTCTAATTAACTAATTTAATATTTTCACTATCATTTAAAGCATAAGATATTAATTTATCTTCCTCTAAATTTTCTTTATGCATATCAATTCTATTAATTTGATGATTATTATAAGTTGTATAATAATAAATTCCCTCTGAGGCATTACAACAACTACTATAAATAGTTATTTCATAAGTATTTTCTTTTAATTTACAACATCCTCTTACTTGTTCAACAGAGTTGATAATATGAAAGAATTGGTTTACACTTGATGTTTCATCAGCACTACTTACTGAATTTAATTTAACAAAAGATGCTCGAACGAATCTAGACATACTAGATACATCTCCCGGAATGCCAAGTCCTCCTAAACCTCTACTATAACTTGTTAGGTTTAAATTATCACTAAAAGTACTCGGTAATTCTTCATTAGACAAATGTCTATAATTATTTAAATTAAATAATTGTTTATCAAAAGTTGGATTATTGGTCATAACTCCTACGGGATTATCATATATTTTTAAGCCTTCCTTAACTGATTCGATAACTAGACATTCCTTACTATCGGCAATTAGCCAATGTAATGGTGATACTGGATAATTACTACTAAAAGTTTCTTTCGTAATATTAATATTTTCTAGTAAAATTTTTGCCTCATTAACACTTGCACATTTTCCTAAAATCCAAGGGATAAGTTCAAATTGACAAATATTATCTTTATCCTTTTTTTCTTCGTTATATACAGCATTACCGAAAAAGTTCAGACCTGCCATACCTAATCCCTGCTCATTTACGGCCTCATAATACAAGGGATAATCATTAGCAATATGGGCCATTCCTATAAGAGCATAATGCCTACTTAAAATATTACCATTTCTAAATTTAAAGGGATAATTCTTAGGAGTTATGGTTACTTCTTCGCCATAAGAAAATTCATAATCCAAGGTTCTTCCAAAATAAAAATCTTTAGTTTTATAAGTTATTGATGTACACATATTTTTACCTACTTTCTTGTTATTTACACTTTCAAGATAACATAATAAATTTTAAATAACAAGAAAAAAATAGTGAGTTTACATATTTAATTTCATAAATATTTATTTATCACTATTTTCTTTTTTATTCTTTTTAAACCAAAGTACACCTAAGATAATTAGTAAAACTGATGCTCCCAATGCTATTACTAAATATTTCGTTAAATTCAAATTTATATTTCCATTATTTTCTTTAAACTCATTATCTTGACTCTCATCCCAAGCAATGTCTTCTTTATCATTTTCTTTTCTTAAAACATTAAAGGTATATTCTTTAATATTGCCGTTTTCAGCGGTTACATCCAACTTTATTAGATTACTGCCAACTTCTATTTTATATATACCATTACCAACAACTAGAGCCTTACTGTCTTCTGTCTTAACATTTATTTCTAACTCATCAACTTCATTTTCAACAGTAACATTATAATCAAGTATATTTTTATTAAAATCAAGACTACCATTACTTAAAATAATTTCTTGTAAATAATTATTATCTGATTTAACGGCTTCTTGTTCTTCCTTTTTCACCTCATTATTTTGATTATTTTTAGAATCTTGATTAGTTTATTTATCACCATTATTGTTATTTTGTTTATTACTACTATCATTTTGATTGGCATTACTAGGTACTTCATCTAAATATATAAAACCAATAGTCTTATAATCAATAGTATAAATACTAGTTTCTAATTTACAAGCTGCTCTTTTAGCATTCTTTCTACAAGCTGCCTGACTGGCCTCATCATAAGAATTGTTATCACATTCTATAAAATCCGGGTCATCTTCATTAATACAATACTTATCAGAATCCCAAACATATATATAGCTACCACTTACTTTTTTCACATAAGCAACATGCCCATATTCCGTAATATTTCCAACAACGATAGAATTTCTTTTGGCTCACTTCCAACCTTAAAACCAGCACCTTTAGCTGAGTTATACCAAGTCTTAGCATTACCCCAAGTTGGTAATGATACTCCTTTAATATTTTTAACTTTATCCCAAGTATACCAAGTGCAATTAATCCCATAAGGTCCAGTACTTTTATAAGGATTACCAGAGGCACTAACCTCTATAAATACACCAAAGCTTAAAATATATAATAAAGTAAATATATAAATTCTAAATTTTTTCATAAATTTTACCAATTTTTAACAATAAACTTTCTAGCACCAAAATAACATATTTAATATTTAAAAACAAGAAAAAAAGCAATAATTTTTTTATAATTATTACTATTCATCTAATTTATATAAAGTCATATAAGCATTAAAATCTTCTTCGTTCCAACAAGCAAAGAAATCATCACCATTACCACTTTCTTAGCCGTAAAAATTAAGATAATGGTAATAAATTGACTCTTTTGTTTTAAGATGTCTCTTAAAATTTTTATTTTTAACATATTACCATGCCATTTCATCAATAATCTTTAGTTTTTTATTTATTTCATTAGATTCTACTTTACCATTTTTTAAACGAATTACTCTATCGGCAATCTTGATAATTAAAACATGAATTTTCTTTCATATTATTTGCTAATTTTATAAATAAGGTTTATAATTAAAATTATATTACTAAGAAAGGAAAAACAATCTTAAACTTAAAGACTGTTTGAAAACTATATGGCTATAACAAGAATACCTACCCAAAAAAGATCGATTGAAACAAGGGATAAAATAATTGCTAAAGGCTTTGAACTTATATGTAACAATGGTTACTATAAAACCAATACCCCAGAAATTGCTAAATATGCAGGTGTTTCTACCGGTATTATTTATCAATATTTCCAAGATAAGAAAGAAATATTTATTGCCGGTATTAATAAATACTCCGAAGATATTATGTTTCCTATTTTTTCCTTAATCGATGAAAATGCCAAGTTACCAAATGATTTATATCAATTTTTTCAAAAAATAATTAATGCCAATAAAAAGCAACACACCTCATCTTCCAAAGCCCATCAAGAAATAACCGCTATGGAACACTTAGATAAAGATATTGAGAACATATTTAAAAAACAAGAAATAGCCTTTTCTAATAAACTATACCTTTTATTTAAAAACAATGATTACAACGATAATGGTTTAAAAGAAAAAATGCATCTAATTGTTAACTTAATTGATAATTTAGCCCATGAAGAATGTTATCATAAACATGAAAGCCTCGATTATTCAAAAATGGAAGATATCGTTATTACTACAATCATCAATATTTTAAAAAAATAGCTAGACTAACTTAAATTAAAAGTAATCTAACTATTTTTTTTCTTAAGTTTTTTACCATTACGTCTTAAATCTTTAACAATATTTTCTAAAATATTTAAATCCTCTTCAACATCTTTTAAACTAATATGCAAGCGCACACTTATTTCCATATTAGAATAACATTTTCCATCAAAGTATCCCATCTTCATTAATAGTACTTTAACTAATTCATCAGAAACATTCTCATAAGAACTTTTTATTTGATTAATAATAATATCTCTTTTATCAGTTCTTCTTATATGCATATCAAATATAGCTATACATTTCTTAAAAAGTTTATCATCTTTAACATTACCCATATAATCCCTAAATTCTAAAGATTGATATAAATTATTTTGATAAGTACCACCTAAGAAAAGTAATACTTCTTCTATTTGCTCATTTTTATAACTATTATAGTAATATAAACTTAAAAAATTTATTAATCTACTTATTCTTAACTTTTTTAATCTTCTAGGAATAATACCAGTTGTTATAGCCTTAATTTTATTATATACTTCCTTAGTTATTTTACCAGATTTATAATTACCATTTATATCAAAACGGATACCAATTAATGCCTGCATATCAAATGGTAGATTTTCTATAACCGTTTTTATTTCTTCTTTAGAATAAGTTGGATACCTAAAATATAAGTTTTTTTTATGACTAACAAGTCCTCTATTTCTTTTTAAAATAAGATCCATATTTATATATAAAATCCTATATATCTCGGCTGCATAACTTCCTGTAAGCAAATCCCAATTAGTTGGTTCTAAATAAGCATTATAAAACTTATTTAAAACATTCTTATTATCTTCACTTAAACAATTATAAGCATTATTAACCTCTTCATGTGTATACTCATTAAAAATATAATATATACTCTTATTTATCTTTCTAATTGTTTGATTTCTTTCTTGTACTTGTCCATCTTTAAATCGGTTGGTATTAGTTCTTTTCTTCTTTTCTTTTATAGGCTTATTATCAATTATAGTATCATCATTTATAACTATAGATTGCTCTTCTGATATTAAAGTTTTATGGTTTAACCCATAATATAAAAGTAACATATTAATATTATAATCTTTAAATAATTTAGTATGTCTTAAACGAAAATTATAAGAATATACATACCTAATAATATAATTAACATTAATATTATTTTCTATTAATTTAGAAGCTGTATCCCCAGTCATTTTAACTTCATAAGTATTTAAAAACTTAATTATTGCCTCTAAAATCATTAAAAACTTATCATAGCTTTGACCAATTATATATAATCCATTAAAATAATTATTTAAATAATAATACTGATTATCTTTTATTTTTGCTATAACTTCTTTTTTTAGTAACTTATCTAAATTAGATCTTAATATCAGTTTAAAAGTCCCATTATTTAAAACATTATCTTCTTTTAAAGAATCATTAGTAGCAGAAATTACTATTTTTCTAAATTCACTTTCACTTATTTCTCCAAAACTATACTTACGTTTACAATCTTCATAAATTTTAAAATATTCTCTATACATCGTATTATAATCAAAATCCATATAAACCTCCAAAATTTATTCATTATTTTACAATTAATTTTTAAATTTAACAAGAAAAAAGAGTTTAACTTTCTAAACTCTAATTATCTTCTAGCTCTTTTTAAAGCAGCACCAGTATGCTTAGCTAATTTAATAGTTTCTCTTGCTACAACTGTTGATGGTGCAATTAAATCGCGTTTTTTAAAAAACTTACTAAATCTTTGTTTTGTCCATAGTAGAAAAACATATGATGTGATTGCCCCTAATAAGGCACCATCGGGATGAGCTAAAACTGATGGCAATAAATTAGTAACATTGCGATAATCATCTACACTTTTAATGGTTGATTCGATAGTATTAGGATTGCTATCTGGTGTTTCTCCAAAAGCATCATTTCCAAATAGATTATCACTATATAAATAGTTATAATCAGCAACACCATCACTATTAGCAGCACCGGTATTATTAACATAGTTGCCAACTTGTCTAATTGCTGGAATAACTCCCTCAAATGAAGTATTCTCTTGTTCTTCTAAATCTTCAATAGCAAAACCAATTTCTTGACCTAATGGAGTATCGATAGTAGATTCATTATTAGCTTTTCTTTCTTGATTTTCTTCATTTCTTTCTGCTCTCTTAGCTTCAACGTAACTACTAGTCAAATAATTAGGACCTCCAGCCAACCATAAAATAGTATTTTCATTAGCTAAGGAAGTACCTTTACTTTGATATTCTTGACTTATTCTTTTAGTTGTCGATGAGTTAGCATAAAGACCAACTTTACTATATCCTAATTCATTTGCAACACGAACTGCACTACGCATTATTTCTAAATGATCAGTATTAGCTTCAAACCTTTCAAAATCAATAAATAATGGAATATTATCTTTATTAATATTAATACCATTAGCATTACAAATAGCTTCAAAATTAGCTATATTAGCTCTAAATCTAGCTTCAAATGCATCAGTAGCAAGAACAGTATTTCCTTCAATACAAAAATAAAGTCCAAATGGTTTGTTTAAATTGTTAACCTCTACTAACTTAGGAGCTAAACTGGCATCATCCTTAGAAAGACAAGCACTAGAAGCCCTTAAAATAACAAAGTCAGATGTCTTAGATATTACATTCCAATCAGTTATACCTTGAAATAAACTAATATCAATACCAGAGGCAACTGCATAAGTAAATGCTCTATCATTAGTTTTTGGATCAACTGTTACATAAAGATTAGGAATTAAAATTTTATCTCCAGATTTTGGAGTTTTAAATTTTATATTATTATATTTTTTTAAATCATTAACACTTAAACCAAACTTAAGAGCAACCGAATTAATATCTTCATTATCTTGAATTGTATATACCGCTGAATAAACTAAATTTTCACTCTTATTTAATTGTTTACTAGCAATAGAATTAGCTAACCAATCAGAAGCTGTTATTGAACCATCTAAGTATTTTATCATATTATGACTACCAGTATATTTTATTTCTTCTGAGTCTTGAATTACATAAGTATCATAATCCGTAATATCCATAACATATTCATTAAATTTTACTAAATTGGAATCTTTACCACTAATTCCTAAATAACCTTTTGACATATCAAACTTTTTAATAAAAGCACTTACTAATTCTTCTTTTTGTTTTGTATCTAACTTTTTATTTTCCATTAATTCATCAATAGATAAATAAACCGGTAATTCTACTTGATGTCTTGCTAAAAAAGCTTGAATCATATCAATATCTTTATATATTTCTCCCAATGTACAAGCTTTAGTATGTAAAACAACCGCATAAGATACATTACTATTTGTATTATCATTTGCCTTTTTATCCAAAAAACTAGCATAAGTATCTGCACAAACTAAATCAGTAGCATTACTTATATTAAATACATAAAAATTATTTTGATTTATTTTTATTATTGGTTTCTTATCATAACCATAAGTATTTTCAGTATCACCTCTATGATATAGGCTATCAACCCAATCGCATATGCTCCTATTTGCTGTTAAGAGTGGCCCTGCAATTAATGCCCCACCATTAACCATATCCAAAATACTTGCTAAAATCATTTTTCTTTTTTCATTTTTATCATAACCATATTCATAAGACTCCATATTATTTCCCCCTATTAACGCATATAATTATAACGTCCGTTTCTTGATTAGTTACTATACAATAGTTTTCTTATAGTGTCAACAAGAACTAAAAAAAGTGATTAAAAATAAATAATATTAATAATCACTTTTAAATTAGAAAGAAAGTTGATAAGGCTTTGTCCTTGAACCATCACCACTATTAATAATAATACTAGATTTTAGAAAAAGACTAGGTCTAGCATCATCAGTAGAATAAGCATTACCATAATTAAAACCACCATTAGATTTTACAGCATAAACATAGCTTCCAGTTAAATTATTAGTCATTAAAGTCCATTGATAAATAGTAGCTTTATATAAATAATTATTATTATAACACTTAGGCATACTACTCCAATTATATAAAGACTTAGAAAGACAAGTTTCTCTATCAGAACCACCAACAGCATACCCATAATCACTTGGATACATTAGAGCAATCTTACCTGTCCAATTATTAGAATTACTAGAATTTCTCTCAGCAGAATAAAGACTACTAGGATTACCATCACTATCACCAATAAATGAAGTAGTACTTCCTAATTTCCAGACAACACTTTCTATCATGTTTCTAGTAGTATCATTTTTTAATGTTTTATTATAATAAATTCCACTATTAAAACTACTTTTTAAAGAAGCATTTGCCCATATATTAGAATTATTTGTATCCCAAGCTACACTGCCAATACTATCATCTTTTATTATTTTAACTAAATCTTCTTTAGTACCATCTTCTTTATTTATATTTTTAAAAAGTCCTATAATCCGCCAGATTTCACAAGTATCACTAGTTTGATTATGATAATCGCTACAATTAAAATAAACATAATTACTAGGACTAGCTCCTATATATCTTATATTTCCATCAGGATCATCACTTGCTATATTCGTTTTATCACTTTTAACTAAATCATTTAGTTTATCATTTATACTTTCTAAATTTTTAAAATAAAGATTACACTTAGTCTTTTTAGTTAAATTAGAAGCAAATAATCCCCAAGAATCTTTATCCCATTCAATAGTAGCATTATTATCACAATCAGCCTTCAAAAAAGTTACAGTTCCTTTAGAAGGAAAGCTATCTGTTTTAACATCATCTATAAAAACTGCTAAAGATTCTTTATCCACAAGTTCATGATTTTTATTAAACATAAATATTGAAACAACAAAAGTAAGAATTAAAACAATTATTAACATACTCTTTTTCTTCATACTAGTTATTCTCTCTTTCGGTTTGCCATTTAAGTATAGGATATCCATTATTTATATTATTAGTATCTTCTACAAAAGCATATATTCCATAAGTTAAATTTCCTATTACATAATGATTATTTTTGAATACCATAGTCATACTTTCATAAGAACTTTTTCCATATTGATAGCCTAAAACTAAACATAATACATAAGGTATACCTATATAAAAATATTTTGAATAATTTTGCCACCATCTATGTAATTTTGATTTTTTTAAATACTTATTTTTATCAAACTTTTTCATATCCTACTAAATATCCTTACTACAATAATAACCTTAAGAATAAAAATATTTTGTTGAATAATATATTTACAAAAGCTTTATACTTTTCATAGAGCATAAAACTCTATGAAAAC